>Ga0157376_10000026_pt1 | contig 204319 bp, 173 predicted proteins | sample M45metaG_FD_121801 | JGI IMG/M metagenome (GOLD analysis project Ga0157376, IMG submission 121801) | Miscanthus rhizosphere microbial communities from Kellogg Biological Station, Michigan, USA - M4-5 metaG | ecosystem: Host-associated > Plants > Roots > Rhizosphere > Soil | place: USA... | reverse complement strand
TCTTGGCTCCTCGTCGATGAGCTGAAGAAAGAAACTCCGCCGCAATATCAATACTTGCTCAAGGATCTCTTCGAGGACATCACGATTTTTTCGAACCGCACGCTCGAAGCCGCTGCCGAAAAGCGCCCCGACGGCAAATTCGACATCAAGCTCGATATCGAAACCCATAAATACAAAGCCGACGACAAGGGCAACGAAACCGAAGTCCCGCTCGATGATTGGATTGAAATCGGTGCGTTTGCCAAACCGGAAAAAGGGAAGAAGTACGGCAAGACGCTTTACCGCCAGCGCCTGCATCTCACCTCAACGAAATCCATGCAAACATTCACCGTGGACGAACTGCCCGACCAGGCTGGCGTCGATCCCTTCCTTCTCTTAATCGATCGCGTACCGGACGACAACACAAAAAAGCCCACACTCGTCACATCCACTGCGGTCCGCTAAAACCGGACCTACTTTTACACCTTCCCCGTCTGATTGTTTGTGCAACCCGAAGGTCGCCGGCTAGGCGCGTAGACCAAGGCCGAAGCATGTTGTACTTGCCGAGAGGCTTAACTTCGACTCACGAGGACTGTTTGATCTCGAATTCGGCAACCATCGGAAGGTGGTCAGAAGCGACTAGAGCGTTGTGGCCGCGCTGGATGCGAAAACTTTTCAAGGACAGATGGCGGTCGTAATAGAAATGGTCCAGGTGCAGGAGGGGAAAAAACCCCGGATAAGAACGCGAGTAGCGGGCGAAGTCGCGCGGGTTGAGAGCTTCGAATACTTCGCCCATGAGGCGTGACGCGAGGCCGCGCGTCCATTCGTTGAAGTCACCGACGACGATTCGTGGGCCGCAACACTCGCGGCGGTTGAGTACCTTGTCGCTGAGGAGTTGGCGCGCCTGATGACGGCGCTCGATGAAACTGGTGCCGAGGTGGACGTTGAAGAGGTGCAGGATGGAGCCGTCGGGCAACAGCAGGTCGCTGCGCAGGCAGCCGCGGCGCTCGCGATGGCGCCAACTGACGTCGTAATTGCGACAGCGCTGAACAGGAAAGCGACTAAGCGTCATGTTGCCGTAGGCGCCACCATGCAGAAGGCGGTTTTCGCCGAAGCAGAGCTGGTAGCCCGGAAAGCTGGCGTGGATCCGGCGAGCCTGGTCCCATTCGGGCTTGCCGTTTTGTGCATCCAGAATTTCCTGCAGCGCGATGACATCCGCATCGAATTCGGAAAGAACGGCAGCGATGCGATCAGGGTCAACGCGACGATCCAAACCGCGGCACTTGTGAATGTTGTAGGTGACAACGCGAAGGCGGACGGTCATTGCTGGCGCTCGACGATCCAGCCAACCCATTCGACCATGCGCTCCCAGACGGAACGCCTTTGCCAGGTCTGCAGGGTAATGCGAGCCGCGTGCGCGACATCGTTATCGAAATTCGCCGTAAGCGTCGCAGCGACCTGCGCATCGAGAGCGGCCAGGTTCACTTCGTCATTGATGCCGAACGAGCGGTTGTCAATATTCGCTGAACCGAGAACGCTCCACATACCGTCGATGACGGCGATTTTGGCGTGAATCATGGCGGGCTCATACTCGTAGATGTTTGCGCTGGCTTTTAACAAATCACCGTAGGCGCGGCGCCCCGAACTGTAGGTTAGCGCGTGATCGTTCTTCTTGCCGGGTACGAGAATATTCACAGCGACGCCGCGCTGGCGAGCGCGGACCATTTCGGCACGCATGCTTTCGTCGGGAAGGAAGTAGGGAGTGGTGATGTAGATCGATTTCTGCGCCGCGGCAAGCAAAGTTTGAAAGAGGATGCGGGAACGCGTGGACCCTCCAGAGGACGGGCTGCTGGTAATCACAAGCGCCTTCACTCCATCGGCGCCGACTGTTAGAGGCGGAAAATAGTCCGGACCGGCAAGAATTTCTCCCGACGCTTCGAGCCAATTTTCTATGAAAGTTCCTTGCAATCCGCGGACCGCGTCGCCCCGTACGCGGACCATGGTGTCCCGCCAGCGCGGTTCGCCTTTTTTGCTGATAGCCCACCAGTCCGCGTAACCTGCGCCTCCGACAAACGCGACCGAACCGTCCACGATCGTGATTTCGCGATGCGTTCGGTTGTTGGCTCGGAACCAGTTATGCAAGCGCAAGCGATGGTAAAAATACACCTTGCCGCCGGCTGCTTTGAGCGGCTTGAAAAAAGAGCTGCGCGTGGAAAAGCTGCCAACCGAGTCCATAACGAGGTTCACGTGGACGCCGGCCTTGGCGCGCTCAGTCAGAACCTCGGCGACTTGGCGAGCGATCTGGCCCTTATGGAAAATGTACGCTTCGATGTTGATGCTGTGTTGCGCTTGACGCATCGCATCGATTTCCGCTTTGTAGAAATTCTCACCGTTCGGGATTACCTCGATGCTGTTGTTGCGGGTGAGCTTGGAGTCCACCAAGGATTCCAACTCATTCACGAAAGTTGGCGCGTCCAGCGGACCCGCTGGAGGCTCGACGAGCGAGTAACGCAAGCCAGGCGCGAAGAGCCCGGCAAGGATCAGAATGCACATCGCGACAATGGCGATGACCGCAACGACACGCAATAAACCGGAGTGCCTGAATTCCTTTTCAAGGACGCCCTGGTCCTCCGCCCTGCACGGTTTCGGCTTGGTATGCGTGGCCACGATAATGTTTCAACCCTTGAGCCTCTCGGTTGCCTGACTACCGGCCTGCGGCGTGCGCCGTATTCTTTCGGCGCGAGCGGAACCAGAACAAGCCACCAATTCCCGCCGCGGCGGTGAAGACGAGCAGCAGAAGAAGCAAGTGCCTTTCGATCAGCGCGACGGCGAACGCGACCGCCTGCTCGCCGAACTGCAGGACCAGCACCGACAGGATCAGGAAGCGCACCATGCGTCCGGCAAAGATGGCCAGCAGGAAATGCCAAAAGTTCATTTCGAAAACAGAAGCTGCCAGAACGAAAAGTTTGAACGGAAAGGGCGGCGGCATCATGGAAGGGAACATCAAAGCCCAGAATTCGTGGCGGTCGAACGAGTTACGGATACGATCAAATTTCGCGGAGGAGATGCGCTTTGCAAGCAAAACTTCGCCGCCTTTGTAACCGATCACGTAGAGGATGATGCTGCCGACGGCCGAGCCGGCGGCTGCCATGGCTGAATACAGAAGGAAGCGAGAGTTGTCTCGGTAGACGTACCCTGCGACCAGAGGATCGAGCGGAAAGCCCCAGAATGCAGAATCGATCCCGGCGACAGCAAAAACGGCCCAGGACCCGAGTGGTTCCACGATGTTCCAGATAAACTGCGTGTAACGAACGATCAGAAGTTTGATCTCTTCCGGGAGGGACGAGGCAAGATGCGCCGCTACATGAAAGGGGCCAAGGAACGCAGGTTGCACTGACGGTCCGCTAACCGCCTGCCACAGAGTCTTGAAAGTACCGATTGCCATTTACTGGCAACCGTAACAGTTGGAAACTGGGCCGAGAATGAGGGAAACACTGCATACCCTGGTCGCTCGGATGGTTTTGTCATGAAATGGGTGGGCCAACTCCGGGAGGCCGCGATGAGGACGGGGCGAAGCCGGCTTTCCGGCGGTCTAAGCGAAGCTTGCTGATAGACCACTATTTCCCGCGCGCCGTTCGGCCGTTATCTTTTCGAGATAGCCGCTGTCGCGGAACCCCTGCATCGGGTCATCGGGCAGCTGCTTGGATTGGCGCCATTCCTTAACGATCGAACGGGTATCCTCCCAAAATGCGCCGCGAAGCGCTTCCTCGGCGTCCACCAGCGCGCAGTCTTGTTGCAATTTGGCGAGCCGCTCGTGATTTACCAGAGCGGCTCGAGCGAACAGTTCCTGTGCGGTGCACACCGTCTGAATCATCGCCTCGATCTTGCCCTTGAGGTTGTGGCTCTGATCCACCATGTAAGCGATGTCGGCAAGACTGTTTTTCTCCCATTCGTACATCTGAATTTCGTGAAAAATCCTAAACACCTGATACGGATCAATCGAACCAAGCGTCAGATCGTCGTCGGCATAGCGACGATCGTTGAAGTGGAATCCTCCGATCATTTCACGGTGCAGCAGCCAGGCAACAATTTGTTCGATATTTTGCGCTTGATAGTGGTGCCCTGTGTCCACAAGCACGCGCGACTGTGGCCCCGCTTCTTTCGCCAGGAGATATGCCATGCCCCAATCGGCGATATCGGTGTGATAAAACGCTGGCTCGAACGGCTTGTACTCGATCAGTAGTCGCTGCCCAGGCTTGAGCGCACGGTGCACTTCTTTGAGCCCCTCCTCGAAGAATTCGATGCGCTTGCGGATGTTCTGCGACCCCGGATAGTTGGAGCCGTCGGCAAACCATGGCGAAATATCTCTGGACTCCAAAGCATCCGCGATCTTCACACAGGCCAGTATGTGCTCGATCGCCTGCTTGCGAATTTCGCGATCGGGATTCCCAACCGACCCGTACTTGTATTCCTGATTTTGAAAAATGTTCGGATTGATCGAGCCTGGTCGAATCCCGAAGCTTCTGCTGAGTTCTTGGACCGTGGGTATATCAGCCAAGCCATCAGGCAAGTCCCACTGCACATGCAGCGCCATCGTCGGGCAGGCTCCGGTGAAGCGATGAACTTGCGCGGCATCGCTGAATTTTTCATCGATGGAGGTGGCCGCTGCAGGTTGGATGAATTTTCCAAACCGCGTTCCGGTATTTGCAAATCCCCACGATGGAAGTTCGATGCGAAATCTGTCGAGTGCTTTCCAGGCCTTTTCAATGTTTTTTTGATTGGTCATTGGTCCATTCCTCGACGTCATGGGAGTGCCTTCTTTACTCCACTGATGCCGCAAAAGATAAAGAAGATAAGGATTCTGCACACCGCGTAGCTTCGGCAGCGCTTACGGCAGCTCCGACCGCCCGATCCTCACGCAGCGCTGCGATTTGAATCGCCAGATTTCCAATGGTCGACGCTTCGCTGGAACCGCGGCGAACCTCGAGTCCAGTGCGCTCCGCGGTAAGACGATTCAAGAATTCGTTTCGCCCCCCGCCGCCAACCACAAAAAGCCGCTTCAGTTGTTTTCCTGTGACTTTCGATACCGCCGTGAGAACTTCCGCGTAGCGTCGCGCGAGGCTGTGAAAAATCACATTCGCCATTTGCGGAATGCCGCTCCGATTTGGCGGCAGCGGCGCATGTCCCGTTTCAGCGAGCAACAAATTGATTTTGCAGGGCAGGTTGCCAGGCAACATCAGCTGCGGGTCGTCGACATCAACGAGTTCATCGGGCGGTGGTAGCTTTTCGCATGCGCTCAGAAGATCTGCCAGGGACCAGACCTGCCCGATCTTTGTCCACTCATCCATGCACTGTTGTAGCAGCCACATGCCATTTACGTTTTTTAAAAAACAGACGGTGCCGCCAACGCCTCCGAGATTTGTAAAATTCATCTTGCGCGCATCTTCGCCGACGCCCGGCCGTCCCAGCACCGTGCCGACAAGCGACCAGGTGCCGGAACTAATGAACGCCCAGTCATCGCCGGCAGCTGGGATCGCCGCAATCGCTGACGCGGTGTCGTGACACGCGGGTACGATCAATCGCGTTTCTCGAAAAGCGGGCTTACGGCCTAACTCTCCCGAGATCGAGCCGACAAATGTTCCCGTGCCCACAAGTTCCGGAGCAGCCGAGAGATCAATGCCCGCGGTTTGGAAAATTTCGCTACACCATTGGTTTCTCCCAAGAGCCACAAGCTGAGTGTGTGTTGCGTTTGTGTATTCGGCAACGGGTCTTCCACCCAAACGGAAAGTCACATATTCAGGGATGTTCAGCCAACCAGCGCCAGGATCGATGCCCGCGATTTTGTCCGCGTACAGTTGGAACAGCGTGTTCAAACTGAGCAGCTGGATGCCAGTCAAGGTGTAAAGTCTTTCAGCAGGAATAAGCTGGCGCACCTCTTTCATCGCATTGGCGGTGCGCTCGTCGCGATAGCAGAAAGGATCGCCGAGCGGGTTGCCGCCGCGATCGTAACGCACGTAATCAACCGCCCAGCCGTCCACACCAACTGATGCAATTCCTTCAGGCGCGGCTTCTGCACAGAGGTGTAGCCCCGTTTCCACGCCCGCCAAGATTCGTTTGATGTCCCAGTGGAGGCCCGTACGTAAGGTCACCGGCCCGTTGGAAAACCGGTGAACCACGCGGATTTCCGGACGACCGCCCCTCCAGCGAAGAAGTGACACACGACAACTCTGCGCCCCCAGGTCCACCGCGACGATGGCTTTTTCGCTCACCTGATAACTCTTCGAAACTCCGATCGGTGCACTGGTTCCTATGCACCAAGAAAACCCGGCCATGTAGGGCTATCTCAGAAACGCCTCAGTTAGCCCGCCGTCCACCGGAATGAGATGGCCTGTAGTGCAGCGTGATTGCGGTCCTGCCAGGAACAAAATCGCGGCGGCGCAGTCGCGCGGGTCAATCGGTTGGTGGGTGAGCGTGCGCTGCGCATAGAACTCGGCCAACAAAGAGCGAAGCTGTTCGTCGGAAGCCGCAGCATCAAAAGCAATACCGTATTTCGTCAGCGAAGCGACTACGCGTTCGCGCGGAAACATGGTCGAGCCCTTCACAACCGTAGCTGGGCTGATCCCGTTGACCCGAATCTTCGGCGCCAGCGCAACTGCAAGTTCGCGCACCAGATGGCTCACGGCTGCTTTACTGACGTCATAAGCTTCACTTCCACGCTTGGCGACGACAGCGTTGGCCGAGCTGGTCAGGACGATGCTGGCGTCGAGATTCTGGCCGCGCAGAATCTGAGCGGCTTCGTCGACGAGGCGATGGTTCGCCGTGACATTAATGTCCAACGTCAGACCCCATTGACTGTCGCTGATTTTTCCATCCGTGGAAGATGGAAAAATCGCCGCGGTATTTATGATGATATCCACGCCGCCATAAGCAGCTATCGCCCGCCGCAGCAATTGGACAATGGACGGGCGATCGCGAATATCAACGGCCTCGGTGATCGCGGCCTCGGTACCGCCAATTTTCTGGGCGTCGCTAGTTGTCGCCGCGGCTGCTTGCACATCGCGATCCGCGACAATTACGTGCGCGCCTCTTTGCACAGCCAGTAACGCCACTTCGCGGCCGACACCATTTCCTCCGCCGACGACAAGCACCACCTGCCTGCTCAGTTCCTTCTCGGGCGGTTGTCGGCGGATTTTTGCTTCCTCGAGCCGCCAATATTCGATGCGAAACGCTTCAGACGGCGGCAGTGCCACGTAATTCGAATGCACGGTAAACGCTTCCGTCTTCGCCGCCGGGCCTGCCTGCGGAAGCTCTCCCGTCACAACGCCGTCACCTAGAGATGTCGCGCCCTCCATCACATGAATCGCATTGGTGTAGAACTCGCCCGTGATGCGTGCTTCGGTCTTGGTTTTTCCGAAACTGAACATGCCTACACCGGGAATCAAGCACACTGCCGGACTCGCGTCTCTCATCTTCGGTGAATCGCCGCTCGCGAATGATTCATAATAGCGCCGGTATTCCTCGCGATAGCGGGCCAGAGCCGCGTCGATTCCCTCTTTCAGAGACTGCAAGCTTGCTGACGGCTCCCACTTCACAAAAAGCGGCCGAATCTTGGTTCGGATGAAATGGTCGGGGCAGCTGGTACCCAGGTACGCAAGCCGCTCGGCATCTGCTGAGTTTACGAATCGCTGCACTTCCGGCAACTCATTGAAGCTGCCAACCATCCTTTGCGTCGCCGAAACTCGCCCCCGCAGGTATGGGAAAACGTCCATTGCCAGCTCGCGGTGATTCGAGAGGTGGGCGTGTTTATTCCCGCCAAACAGCTTTGCACCGCGGCGCTCTATATGGTCCACGACAAATTGTCCAAGCTGATCAATGACGGCAATGGTGTTGAGGTAGCACTCGCGTTGCGTATCTCCCCACGTGAAAAGTCCGTGTCCTCCCAGAACGACTCCGTCGCATCCGGCATTTGCCTGCACGACTTTTCGCAACATCATCGCCAGTTCAAAGCCGGGTCGTTGCCAGGGCAGCCAAACCAGCTTGTGCCCAAAAGCGCCGTTGAACTCCTGCATCTTCTGAGCGCCATTCGCTGCTGCTGCCAGCGCAATTCCCCAATCCGGGTGCAGGTGATCGATGTGAGCGAAAGGCAAAAATCCATGCAGCGGAGTATCAATCGAAGCCGCTACAGTATTGTTTCCAAAGGTACAGAGCGGATACAGCTCCACTATTTCGTCTTCGTGTTGCGCACCCCGATAGCGGCCTTCCAAAGCGTGCAGTTTCTCGAGGTAAAGTGTCGCGAAACCCTTCCGCTGAATGCTCCCGATGTCTCCGCCGCTTCCCTTAATCCACAAGACGGATTTCTTCGAACCTTCGAGCGGGTCCAATTCCTCAATCTTGGAACTGGTATTGCCGCCTCCGAAGTTCGTAATCCGCAAATCGGATCCGAGAATGTTGGAGCGATAGCGCAGCAGCTCCGCGGCATCCAGGTTCCCTGCTACCCGTTCATCCCACCTGTCTTCTAGAAAACGTAGCTTTTCCCGAGTCGTCATGAAGAAATTGCAACCTTCTTCGAATTCCGGCCAACGGCAGACTGAGTATATAGCAAGCCTTTCCATACCCTCTAACCAGCGTGGTTTACGATTTGTATTGACTGCCTTCGTCTTTGGCAATACATTCGCGCCGCGTTTTCTATGGTGTGGGCGAATACCAAGTAGGGCATGAGAGGAAAATTCTCTTGGCAGCGAATCCGCTTCTAGGTGTTTTCTTTCACTGGTTGGGCGGTCTGGCTTCCGGCAGCTTCTATGTCCCGTTTCGCAAAGTGCGAGTTTGGGCTTGGGAAACCTATTGGCTGGTTGGAGGATTTTTCAGCTGGATCATAGTGCCTTGGATTTTGGGTTCTCTGATGACCAGAGACTTGTCCACCGTTCTGCGCGAAACGCCTGCTTCAAGCATTTTTTGGACTTACGGTTTCGGCGTCCTCTGGGGTCTCGGCGGCCTTACTTTCGGTCTGACGATGCGCTACCTCGGAATGTCCTTGGGCATGGCCGTGGCACTGGGTTATACGGCAGCCTTTGGTACGTTGATGCCCCCCATTTTCCGCGGCCAGTTCGTCTCCGACGTCCTCGGCAGCACTTCCGGTCGCATCATTCTCTTCGGAGTCGCAGTCTGCATGCTGGGAATTGTCTTTGCCGGCGCTGCGGGAATTTCCAAAGAAAACGAAATGTCCGACGAACAGAAAAGGGCCGCAATTAAGGAGTTCGATTTAAAGCGCGGCCTGCTGGTGGCGACTTTCTCCGGGGTCATGAGCGCATGCTTCGCTTACGGCCTGGCCGCCGGCGATCCGATTAAGGCCCTGACGATTCGGCACGGAACACCAACCCTATGGCAGGGCCTTCCCGTCCTCGTTGTGCTCCTTCTTGGAGGATTCACCACCAACTTCATTTGGTGCGTGATTTTGAATATTCGCAACAAGACGGGCTTGCAGTACTTTCGCGCGGAGGCCGCGCATCAAGGCGCTCGGCCGTCGCACTCTGCGCCCGCAGCTCCCATGGTTTCCAATTACCTCTTCTCCGCGCTGGCTGGAACTACCTGGTACATGCAGTTCTTCTTTTACACCATGGGCGAAACGCAGATGGGCCGCTACAAGTTTTCCAGTTGGACCCTACACATGGCCAGCATCATGATCTTCAGCACGCTGTGGGGCATCGCGCTTAGAGAATGGAGAGGAGCTGGCAATCGCACCAAACTGCTGGTGGCGCTAAGCCTTTTCGTGCTTGTCGCATCTACTGTGATCGTCGGCTATGGCAATTACCTGGGGACTAGGGAAAAGACTTCGTCTTCGTCACTCGCCTCTCGCGGTGGCGATTTGAGGCAAGTTCCTCTTCACGGCAACCGAACTTCAAACTGATACGTCCCGGCGGGCAGTTCATACGTCTCTTTTTTGTCGTCATGCCCAATCGAATGAATCGCAGTGTTTTTGGTCAGTGATGTTCCATCCAACGTGAAGCGTTTCATTTCATCCTGTGTGAGTGGCAGACGTCCCGTGGTATTGGGTGGAATCGTGAGCTTCCAGGTCGTAGTTTTTCCGGAAGTGTTCCACGACGAACGTACTGTGCCGTACCCTGACTCGTATGCGAAATCCAGCGAACTCAATCGTGCGTCAAATGTGGGGTGCAAGGCGATCGTGTGAAATCCCGGATCGTTGGCCTCCACGTCAATCCCCGCCGCGTAGCGATAAATCCAGTCTCCCACCGCGCCATACGCGTAATGATTGTAGGAATTCATGCTGGGATCGTTTCGCATCTGATCCCCATTCCAGCGCTCCCACATGGTGGTCGCGCCATGCGTAACCAGGTATCCCCACGATGGATACTCCGTGCTCAGCAACAAACGGTACGCAACATCGGCGTGGCCGGTATCGGTTAAGACTCCCAGCAAGTACGGCGTGCCCAGAAATCCGGTCCCCAGCTTCCACTGATTTGCGGCCAGCCGGCCCACCAGCCTCTCGGCCGCCACGGGCCGCAATGCTTCGGGCAAAAGATTCATTTGTAACGCCAGCACGTAGCCTGTCTGCGTCTCCACTGGTTTGTCGCTGAGCGGTTTTTCCGTACCCGAAGCAAAAACCGGCGGTGGCGGTACTCCACCCACAAATCCATCCGACTTCACGAAGGCCTCATTGAACGCTGTTTTGATTTTCTCGAATAACTCGCTGTATTTCTTTTCCTCGGCGGATTTTCCCGTGGTATGCGCCATCTGCTTCATTAGCGTCACGTCGTACGCCCAGTAAGCCGTGGCAATCAGGTCAACCGGCGTAACGCCTTCTGGCGCCAGCCAGTCCGCAAAAGGGATTCCATAGTTTTTTCTCCACAGATAATTCGGATTGGCGGTTTCGATTGCGGCAAGATATTTGTCCATCGCCGCCCAGTTCTCTTCGATCACCGCGTTGTCACCATTCTGAATCCACGACGTCCACGGAATGATCACCCCTGCGTCGCTCCACCCCGTTCCATAGCCCGCGCTCGGCGTCGAAGTGCCCGGCGCGAAAATTCCAAACATTTCCGTTCCCACCTGTGTTCCGCGCATATCCCCGCTAAATTTTCGCGAAAACGTCGCGAGATCCATGTTATACGTCGCGGTGCGCCAGAATACTTGAGCGTCGGCCGTCCACCCGAGCCGTTCGTCACGCTGTGGACAATCTGTCGGGACTCCCACAAAGTTCGAGCGCTGCCCCCACAAAATGTTGCTCCAAAGCTGATTGATCATGTCACTGCTCGTCTTCAACTCAACCGTAAACGGAGCATCGGTGTGGAACACCACCGCTCTCAGATCTCCGGGTTCGGGTTTCGAAGGAAGTCCGGTCACTTCGACGTACCGGAATCCGTGAAAAGTAAATTTCGGCTCGAACTCCTCCGCGTCCTTTCCCGCCAGAACAAAGTGATCGGTGGCTTTTGCCGTGCGCAGGTTCTCCACATAAAGCGTTCCATCCGCGTTCAAGACTTCAGCGAATCGCAGCTTCACATCTGTACCCGCGGGTCCCTTCGCGCGTAGCCGTGCTACGCCGGCCAGGTTCTGGCCGAAGTCGTATATGTACACGCCGGTGGACGGATTCGTGACGCCCTTGGCTTCCAGCACCTGATGTGCGCGAATCGGTGGAAAGTATTGCCAGACAATTTCAGGCTCGTGCGGTTGAACAACCTCCGCCGGTTTCCATCTGGCGTCGTCGAACGCTGAGGTTTCCCATCCCTTCTGCAACTTGCGTGCATCATAACTTTCGCCGTCGTAAATCTCCGCGCTCGAAATCGCTGATACGTCAGCCTTCCATTTCTCGTCGGTAACAACCCAGTCCACCGAGCCGTCTTGGTATTCAATCCGCAGTTGCGCACGCAGCGCCGGCTGCGTCTTGCCGTAGTTGTTCCCTTGTCCGTACCACTGCAGCGGCGTCGAATACCATCCGGGAGCTAGCAGTGCGGCGATTGCGTTTTTTCCGGCCTGCAAAGCGTTCGTTACATCGTAAGCCTGATAAATCGCGCGCTGTCGGAAATCCGTCCAGCCTGGCGCAAGAATCTGGTCGCCAACTTCTTTTCCATTGATTGCCAGTGAATAGGCTCCAAGCGCCGTCGCATACACCCGCGCGGACGCAATCGGTTTCCCGACATCAAAGGTCCGCCGTAGCGCCTTTACCGCTCCCGTCGGCCAGGGATCGCCGATTTCCCCGCGTTCAAACGAATTGGCTGGGGGCACGTACGGAACAGCTTCCTTCCACGAGCTGTCGTCGAACGCGGCAACCTGCCAGTTCCCGCTCCCATCGAGCTTGGCCTTCCATCCATGGCTGCCGCTGACGAAAACTTCCGTCGAACCGTCCGCTCCTTGCACATACAATGTCGCGCTCATGGGGGTCTGGCTGTCGTCGCCGACCCCGCGCCGCCGCTCTTCTGCGTAATGAATAATGTCCACTGCCAGAAGGTTCTTTCCGGTTTGCAGTTCTCGCGTGACATCGCGCACGCTGTAGGTCTTCCATGCCATCTGCCGCCACGGCGGAAGGGACTGCGGCTGTAGGACCTGTTTGCCGTTTACCCACGCTCCCGCGGTATCTCGGCCGGTCACGTAGAGCATTCCACGTCGCACACTCTGATTTAGTTCAAACGCCAAGCGAAAAGTGTGGTGCGAGTCTTCATTCATTTCCGGCGCATCTGTTTCTGGGTTGGTGATCCAGCTAGCCCCGGCTTCACGAACCCGATGCAACTCGGGTTCTTCATAGCCGATCCATTTTGCTTTCCAATTCCCCCGGCCCATCACGCCTGTTTCCCACCAGCTGACACCGCTTGGCGGATACGGCTTCCCATGTTGATCCCACAATCGCACGCGCCAGTAATAACGCCGCGACGCGACAAGGGCCGGACCCGCGTACGAAATATTCCGCGATGCGTTCGATTCCATTTTCCCGCTGTCCCACACATCTGGCTTATCAGCCGCTAGGTTCGCCTCCGAGCTTGCCACTTGGATTTCGTATGCGGTCTGCTTCGCTCCTCGCCGGTCGTCCGTCAACTTCCATGACAATCGCGGATGCGCAACGTCCATCCCCATAGGTTCCGTCAGCGATTCGCAAAGTAGTCCTTTCGGTGCTCCTGCCGCGGAACTCACAGACTGGCTTAGGGCGAAAGGCGTCAGCTGAGAGCTAGCAAGGAACACACCGGCAGTGGCAACAACCACGGCAAATACCTTTGCAATGCCCTTGCTCATAATTTCGCCTCCCGATTACGAAAGTTTGGGAATTGTAGTGATTTAGGGGACCGAGTGCCAGTGCAGCGTGGGTCGAACGCGCCACTACCCAAGGCCATGGGACTTGATATACTCGCGCCTCATTGTCGCGCTCCACTTTTTACGCTCTGCCGCGGAGGTATTGGCGTGTACAAATCGATCGCAGGCTTTTTGCTGAGTGTGGCTTTGTCAACTGCGACGCTTGAAGCACAGCAATCTGCGGACAAGCCGCCGCTGTTTCATATCCAGGAAGCAATGATTCCCATGCGCGACGGCGTCCGCCTGCAAACCGTAATCCTCACGCCGGCCGAACAGCAGGGTCCGCTGCCGATTCTGTTCCGCCGCACGCCCTACGGCGTTCCCGAAAAGGCGCCGGAACAAATGCCCGCAAGCTGGAAAGAGCTTGCGCGGGACGGCTACATCTTCGTCATTCAGAATTTGCGCGGGCGTTTCAAATCGGAAGGCAACTTCGACCTTACCTCGCAAGTGGACCTGACCAATCCAAAAGCTACCAATGAAACTACCGACGCCTACGACAGCATCGAGTGGCTGGTCAAAAATGTTCCCAACAACAACGGCAAAGTTGGTATGTACGGCGTCTCCTACGATGGCCTCACCACCGCCCTAGCTCTTCTGCATCCGCATCCTGCGCTGAAAGCCATGAGCGAGCAGGCTTCTCCTGTGGATCAGTGGATGAACGATGACGACCACCGTTACGGCGCGCTGCGCGAAAGTTACGATTTCGAATACGCGGTAATGGAACAAGCCGATAAGAACAGCAACACGCATTTCTCCTTCGAAACCTACGATACCTATGAGTGGTATCTGAATCTCGGGCCGCTCTCCAACATCAACGCCAAATATCTTCACGGGAAAATTCCCTACTGGAATTCCACCGTCGAACATCCCGACTATGACGAGTTCTGGAAGAAAGAGGCATGGGTCAACCAGCTCCACGCCTCCACTGTCCCCAACCTGAATGTTGCGGGCTTCTGGGACCAGGAAGATCCCTGGGGACCGTGGCAGATTTTCCGTCATGCTGGCGAACACGATCCCGATCACACCAACTTCATGGTGGCCGGCCCCTGGTTTCACGGTCAGTGGCAAACTGCAAAGGCCGATAGCATCGGTCTAATTCCATTCGGCGGCCACGAAACCGCTCGCGAGTTCCGCGAGAATATCGAGGCTCCGTTCTTTCGGTACTACCTGCACGGCAAAGGTGAAAAACCAGCATGGCGCGCCAGCACTTTTCAGAGCGGTTCCGACACCTGGCACACCTACACCGCGTGGCCGCCGCAACAGGCCCAGCCCACGAATCTTTACCTGCACGCTGACGGCTCGCTCTCCTTTACTGCGCCGTCGACTCAGGAAGATCGGCCCTACCGAGAATACATCTCCGATCCCGCGAATCCCGTCCCGTATCGGCAGCGCCCGATTTCGCCTACTTACCCCGCGGGCGACTGGCGCACCTGGGAAGTGGCCGACCAGCGCTTCGTCGATCACCGCCCCGACGTTCTCTCCTTCGTTAGCGCTCCCCTCGATCACGACCTCACCATTACCGGTCCGGTCTCTGCTACCTTGTTCGCTTCCACCTCCGGCACTGACAGCGACTTCATCGTCAAATTCATCGACGTTTTTCCCGATGACGCGCAAAAAAACAGTTGGGATCCGGACGAAGGCCCCAAACCTGGTCAGTACGCGCAATCCTTGAATGGCTACGAACTGCCGATCGCGATGGAAGTCCGCCGCGGCCGCTACTTCAAGAGTTTTGAGCATCCCCAAGCGCTCGAGCCCAATCAACCGATGCCATGGGAAATTCCGCTGCGCGATCGCGACCATGTTTTCTTGAAAGGCCATCGCCTGATGCTTCAGATTCAATCCACCTGGTTTCCGCTGATCGACCGCAACCCGCAAAAATTTGTCCCTAGCATTTATCAAGCCACCGCGGCCGACTTCGTTTCCGCCACTCAGCGTGTTTACTGTTCGCCGGCCATGGCTTCTCACATCAGTTTGCCGGTCGTCTCAAAGTGAGCCGCGATGCCGAACCAATACCCATCTATGTTGGGAGTGGCGTTAACGGAAGCGCGCCTGGGCCTGGCCGAGGGAGGCATTCCCATCGGTGCCGCGATTTTCGATGAAACAGGAAAACTTCTCGGCGCGGGACACAATCGCCGCGTTCAGAATGGCGACCCCTCCATGCACGGCGAAACCGACGCCTTTCGCAACGCGGGCCGCCAGCGCAGCTATCGCAGACTCACCATGGTCACGACACTGGCGCCTTGCTGGTATTGCAGCGGCCTCATCCGCCAGTTTGGATTTGCGCGTGTTGTCGTCGGTGAGAGCCGCACATTTCAAGGCGGCATTGGCTGGCTTCGTTCGCTCGGCATCGAAGTGATCGACTTGGACTCGCAGGAATGTGTCGATCTCTTGACCGCGTATATTCAGAAAAATCCCGCCGTGTGGAACGAAGACATCGGTGAGGAATAATCGGGTCAGCAGTATGCTGCAGCGTACGCCAGCAGCTTGGCGTCCGCGCCGCGCGGCGCCACCAACTGCATGCCCGCTCCGCCGGCGCACGGCAAAGTAACCACCGGCGTTCCCACCAGGCTCATCGGCACGGTGTAGCGCAAAATCTTCATCCGCGTTTCCGAATGGTCTGCGCCCGCCGCAACCCGGCTCAGCGGTGAGCAGGGTAACAACAGGAAATCGAAATCTTCAAAGAGCCGGTCCCCTCGTTCGCGAAATTCCGCGTGCCTCGCTCTTTGTCGCTTTATCTCTTCCTCGTCAAGCGATGCTCCCCATGCCAGCCGCTCGCCAATCGGTGGAGGAAAACACGAAAAGTCGCCACCAGTATGCGGCGCATGGATGGCCGCAGCTTCGCTCGCTTGAATTGGCGCGTAGATGGACAGGCCTTCCTCCCAGTAGTCCGCCTCAAATGCGCCGACTGTCGCGCCCGCCGCGGCGAGTTGATTCTTGCACTGCGCGAACTCTTGTTGAACAGATCGATTGCAGTCGTGCAGGAAATTTCCCGCTAGCGCGCCCACGCGAACTCGCGGCGTGACCATCTCTGCCACCCGCAAGCCGAACAGTCCTTCCGCCAGCAACGGTCCGTCGCGCAAATCCCGAAAAATCCAGCCCAGCGTGTCGAACGTCTGCGATAAGTGCACTCCGCCGCCCCACAACTTGCACTCCCATGCCAGTCCGAGGCTCGCGCGATAGCCGGCCAGCCCGCAAAGCGCTGCTGGAACACGGATCGACCCGCCCGTGTCGGTTCCGATCGCGGCAACCGCCGAGCTTTCCTGAACGCTTGCTGCTCCGCCGCTGGTCGATCCACCGGTAAGCAGCGACGCATCGCCGGGTTGCACGCAATCGCCGAAGTCTCGATTTTCCCCGGTGATTCCGTAAGCCAGCGGATGCAGGTGCGTCTTGCCAATGATCAGGGCGCCTTGTTCGCGCAAGCGCGCGGCAACCGCCGAATCGGTTGCCGCATTTCGATTATGCTCGGCGTAGAACTTGGTTCCGGCTGTAGTCTTGAAGCCTTCCAGGTCGAAGCAGTCTTTCAAGGAAACGGGAAGACCGAACAACGCAGGCTTGATGTCAGCGTCGAACCGCTCGGTAGCGGCGAGAGCATCACGTAGTGTCCACTCGCGGTCCAGCGCGAGGTAAACATTTCGTCCCGCGTTTTGGTTGACCTTTCGCAGCGCTTCTGCTGCGACTTGTTGTGGCGTGGTTACGCCGGCCGAAAGCTGTTCGCGCAGCTTTGCCAGCGCGCTCGGTTCTCGGGTCACTTAGTTTCCGCTCGGCACCACCGTCGCCGCTCTTTCTGGTTTCCTCTTGAATTCAAATAAGTCCGTGCTGGTTTTTCCCTTGTTCGAGTAGGTCCATTCTTGTTTCAGATGGTCCTTGTCCACCAGCGTGAGCACGAGCCCCACCATGTGGCCCGCGTCCGGCGATTTCAACCCCGAAACGCTCACCAGACTGAAGGAATACTTGTTGGCCGTCGCTTTCAGCGTTTCCGTCTTCATGGACGGCTGGTTCCCTTCGCTGCAGTAATGCGTTACCACAATTTTGTCGCCATCGGCGGAGTACATCGTGATCATCTCCGCTTCATTCGCCGGCTGCATGCGCTCCATCAACGCGGTGCCGCCGGAGACCAGCGTGTAGGTGATTTTTGATGGCGCACCTTTGCTATTGCCTTCCCATTCGCCTACCAGAGTTTTCAGCTGATCGAACGCCAGCGCTCCCGTTCTCTTTTCAGCGGCGAAACTGCCCTCCGCACCACTGCTCATTACCGCCAGCGCCAGCAATGTACTCACCCGCGCAAATGCGTATCCGCGCATCACTTCCTCCCTCATCTGACCGATTTGTATCGGCGCGACCCGTTGCCCCCGATTTTCCCCCCAAAGCACGCGCAGATTCCAGCGTTTTGCAATCGCGCAAGAGCCGCCGGGCTGGTCACGCCAACGCTTGCTTCAAATCGGCAATTAGATCAGTGGAATCTTCCAGGCCGACCGAAACGCGTACGGTTCCCGGCGTGACTCCGGCCAGCTCCAACTCCTTCGTGCTCATCCGGTAATGGGAACTGTAAATCGGGAGGACCACCAGCGATTCCACTCCGCCCAGGCTGGCGGCCAGCAGGAACAGCTGCACGCGATCGCAGAACGTCCGCGCCGCCGGTAATCCGCCTTTCAAGTCAAACGCGAGCATCGAGCCGAAGGCCTTCATCTGTTTTCTTGCCAGCGCGTGATCCGGATGTGACTTCAGGCCCGGATAATGCACGCGCGCGACCTTGGGGTGCCTCTCCAGAAATCTTGCAACTGCCATGGCGTTTGCGCATTGCCGTTCGATGCGCACCCCCATCGTTTTCATGCCGCGAATCAGCAGGAAGGCCGCGCCGGGATCCATGGATCCGCCCAGATAAATCACCATGTGGCGCACGCGGTCCATCCAACGACGGCTGCCGGCGGCCGCGCCGGCGATGATGTCGGAGTGGCCGCCCATATATTTGGTCGCGCTGTGCACGACCATGTCGAATCCCATGGCGATCGGCTTTTGCAGAGCCGGCGTGGCAAATGTGTTGTCGATGATGGAGGTAAGTTTGTGTTTTTTTGCGAATGATAGCGCTTGTTCCAGATTCACCAGCCGTAAAGTGGGGTTGGTCGGCGTCTCCACATACAAAGCTTTGCTGCGCGGGGTAACGAGCGACTCGATTCCCTCCAGGGAGGTTCCAACGTGGCGTACGGTGATGCCCATGTCCGGAAAGACGTCGCGCATTAGACGGTAGCTTCCGCCGTAGAGCTGTGCCGTCGAGATCAGCTCATCGCCTTGTTTCAACGCCCCGAGCAGAGCGGAAGAGATCGCCGCCATACCGCTGGCGGTGACCACCGCGGCTTCGGCACCTTCAAGTGCGGCGATTTTTCCCTCCGCCACTGACAATGTGGGGTTGCCGTAGCGGGTGTAGATGTACGCGGAGTTCTTCCCCTCGGCCCACTCCTTCATTTCCTCGGTAGAGGAAAAGGTGAAGGTGGAGCTGCGGCAGATATTGGTTCCGACGCCGGTGTTGACGCCGTGCCGCGACGGCTCTCCGGCGTGGATGGCGAGGGTTTGCGGTCCGGCTTTAGGGTTGTGTGGGCGAGCTGTTTTAGTCTTCATAGGAATCATTTTCGGATGCATTGTAGCGCGGGCAAGAACCAAACTGGACTTCCCTTGAAGAAAAGTAGAAGTTTCGGCAAAACTACGCACTGCGCCGAGTGCCGGCGGCGTAAGTTGTTGAAAAAGAAGGCCCGAATGAGAGGGCACGCACCCTCTTTTCGTTGCATGGCAAACCATGGGCTACCGCTGACCGTTCTCTAAATGGGAAAAACAAAGGAGCTATTGGCACAGTTTTGCTGCAATTTGTGGTGACTCCCGTAAGTATAGCAAACCAAGGAGTGGACCTAACTTCATTTGTCTTGACACAAAAATCTATTAGATCAATTCTGACTCTATCATGAATGACCTAATCTTGCTGGCGGCCTTGCTGGAAGGACCGAAGCATGGCTGGGCGCTGAAGAAGCTGGCGGGATTTCTTTCCGGCTCCGGCGAGATGCACAACAACCTGGTGTACCCGCTCTTGAAAAAGTTTGTGGCGCAGGGCTGGGTGCGACGGCGAAGCGAACGCGGCGAGCGGGGACAGACGCGCGCCGTATATTCCCTTACTTTGCGCGGGAAGCAGGAGCTCATGAGGCGGCTGGAGCGGTTCGGCGAACGGGAAGCTGCGTCGGCGCCTGAATTTCGGGTCCGTGTCGGCCTATTCCGGATGCTGGACCGCGATTCCCGCATCCGTATTCTTGACGCCCGCGATCAATGGCTCAGGTCCCGCAAAAACCATTTCGCCTCAATTCGCGATGGCCTCGCCGCAATGAACGCCACCGAATGGGGCCGCGAGGTTGTTACCTTTCTTCTCGAGGAAGTTCGCAGCGAGCGCCGCTGGATCGGCGCATTGGGAAAAAAAGCCAAAGTTGGCGCGCCTGCTACAAAGTTGTTTCGGAGTTGAATATGCTCAATTGGGTCGCTTGTTTAAAAACCACGCTCTCCGCTGTCTCGTTCCTATTGCCCACTGAACTGAGCCTCTCTGCGCAGCGCGCCTTTCATCTCACTAGCCGCTGCTGGGCAATGTGGATTTTCTGGTGGTTAGCCATGGCGTTCTTCAGTAAATCTACGAAGCGCCGTGAATCCGCGCTGCAGCGCATCGAACATGTGCTCCCCGCCATCCTCGGTTTCCTGCTGATCTTCCGCGCGGGCTTCGGCGCGCCCTGGTTCACGCGCCCGATCTCGCCGGACCATCCTGTTCTGATGCTCCTCTGCATTGCGCTTACGATTCTTGGTTTGCTCTTCAGCGTGTGGGCGCGGCTCGCGCTGGGTTCCAACTGGAGCGGGACGGTCACGATTAAAGCCAACCACCAGCTTATCCGCCGCGGGCCGTACCGCTTCATCCGGCATCCGATTTACACCGGTATGCTGACCGCGCTGCTGGCGACGGCCATTACACAACAACTCCTCAGTGGGATTCTAGGTTTCGCCGTGGTTACCTTTGCCCTTTATCGCAAAGCCCGGCGGGAGGAATCCTTTCTCTCGCAGGAATTCGGAGAAGCTTTCGTCGAGCACCGCCAACATACTGGCATGTTCCTGCCACGATTTTCTTGAGCGGTCGGCGGACAACGGCGGTACCGCGATTTGCGAAGTTGAGGTCCTTCGGAGTTGCTACCGCTCCGCCCTCAGGAGGCAACAGCCTACGGTTGCCATGCAGAGCAGGCTACGGCACAGATGACCCGCTCCCAAATGTGCCTACGCTTCCTCTTCGACTAGTTGTTCGCCGTGCGCTGCCTTGTGCGCCGCGACAACTTTATCAGCGAGCTCGGTGGGCACATAATCGTAGTGCGAATACTCCATCGAATAGCTTGCGCGACCCTGCGTCTTCGCAGTCAAGTCGGTCGCATACGACAGCATTTCCGCCAGCGGCACCAGGGCCTTTATCACGACGGTGTGTCCGCGCACTTCACTGCCTTCGATGCGGCCACGGCGCGAACTGATGTCGCCCATCAGGTCTCCGGAATATTGATCGGGCGCGTACACCTCGACGTGCATAACAGGTTCGAGCAGCGCGGGACGCGCCAGTTTCATCGCTTCTTTGAACGCCAGAGACCCGGCGATCTTGAAGGCGATGTCGGACGAATCGACATCGTGGTATTTGCCGTCATACAGCGTGGCGCGAAAATCGGTCATGGGAAACCCGGCGAGAAATCCGCGAGCTGCGGCTTCGCGAATGCCACGCTCGACCGACGGAATCCAGTTTTTGGGAATCGCACCGCCAAAAATATCGTCGACGAAGTCGATACCCTTGTTGCGTTCTGCCGGCTCGAATTTGACGCGGCAAACGCCAAACTGTCCGTGCCCGCCGGATTGTTTCTTGTGTTTGCCTTCGACATCAGCTCGCCCACGAATGGTTTCGCGGTAAGGAACCTTGGGCGGCTTGAGCGTCAGATCCACGTGGTAGCGCTTGTGCAGCTTGGCGACGACGACTTCGATATGCTGCTGCCCCGAACCTGCCAGCAGGAATTCCTTGGTCTGCGGATCGCGCGAAAAACGGAGCGCCGTATCCTCCTCCAGTATCTTGTGAATGGCGACGCCGATCTTGTCTTCGTCGGCGCGGGTTTTGGGCTCCACTGCAAAGGTAATTGAAGGCTCCGGAATCTGCGCTGGCCGGTAATATACTGGCGCGTTCTTGTCGCCCAGCGTGTCGCCCGTGAGAGTGTCTTTCAATTTGGCGATCGCGCCGATATCGCCGGCATGGAGTTCGCCCACTTCCGTCAGCGCTTTGCCCTGCACGACTTGCGTGTGCTGCATGCGCTCGGGAATTCCCTTGCTGAAATTCGTGACCGTTGCGTCATTTTTCAATACGCCACTCTTGATCTTGAAATAGTTGATACGGCCCGCGAAGGGATCGGCCAGTGTCTTGAACACAAAAATCGAGAGCGGCTGCGCATCGTCGTATTTGCGTTCGACGCGCTCGCCTTTTCCGCCCGGCTCAGCGTAGCCCTCTTCCACGTGCTCATCGGGGTGCGGGAACACGTCGGCCAGGAAGGTGAGCAGGCTGCCGTTGCCAATGTTGTGCGCGGCGGAAGTCATCAGCACAGGGACAATTTTTTCGGCGACGATCGCTTTGCGCACGCCGGGGATCAGATCCTCGATCGGAATGGTTCCTTCACGGAAAAATTCTTCCATCAACTCGTCGTCGCCTTCCGCGACCATTTCTACCAGTTTTTCGTGCGCTTCTTTTGCATCATCCGCCAGGGCCGCGGGAATCTCTTCGATTTTTGGCTTGCCGTCACCATCGGGGGCGTACATATGTGCTTTCATGGCGACCAGATCAATCACGCCGCGGAATCCCCTTTCACTGCCAATAGGCAACTGAAGGGCGACCACGCTTCTGCCAAAGGCCTGTTGCAGTGATTCCATGGAGCGCTCGAAACTCGACAGCTCGCGGTCCATCCAAGTCAGCACGAAGGCGCGCGGAATGTCGTATTCCAAGCAAAAATCCCAATCCTTTTCGGTAGTGACCTGCGCGCCGACGTGAGCGTCCACACAAATGAGCGCGCAATCGGCGGCGATGAGCGAAGCCTTCGTTTCATTGATAAAAGTTCCGTAGCCGGGCAGGTCCAGAAAATTAATTTTTACGTTGGAACCAGAACAAAGCGTGCAAGGCCACTCGGCATAGGCCAGGCCAGTCTGCGTGGAAATTTTTCGTGCGATTTCTTCTTCGTCAAAATCGGTTGTGGCCGTTCCTTCCGCAACTTTGCCCCAGCGCGGCGTCATTCCCGCCGTGTAGAGTAACGACGACACCAGTTGCGTTTTTCCGGTGCCGCCGTGGCCGACAATGCCCACGTTTCGGATGTCCTTGGTGAGATACGTTTTCATACAGACCTCCTGTCCTGCGCCGCCTTGGGCGTGCAAGCGAGGTCCGTCCCGGACAGCTGATAGGCGCGGGCCTGCGCCTGGGTGAGTTTTCTTGCTGGGGAAGGAGAGCGTGGCCTCGAATCGCGCCGCGTATTTTGCCTCAACAAAATGCTGCGCCGCAATTTTTAATAAGGGTTTGCAAGACAAACCCTTAAACCCTGGGTCCCTTCGTTGCGACGCCACGGATGCTACCCATCGCAAAAAGGGGCGAAGGACAGTCGAAAAATCCCCTGGTCCGTTCTCCTGTTGCGTGGAACGGATTAGCCGCCCCACACGCCGCGGATGCTAGCACAGCGGGGCGGGCTGCGCCAATGCAAACGGGTTCGGCCGGAAACTGCTTGGGCGGATCATCCCGTCGACCTAGCCCGGCTTGGGTGCTGCGAAACGCGATGGCGCCCAGCACCTAAATAGTCCTAAGAGCTTGGTCGACGATGAGCTTATCCACAATGGATGTTGCGAGCCCTGAATTGCATTGCGTTGCCTGGACATCCAAAATCAGTTGCTTGCCTTTCCGTCTCCGACCGTTTGCCGTCGGTATCCCTTGCAGGCCAAAACCGGTAGGCGCGGATACTTGGGGAACCGAGGGTTGCTTTTGCTCAGGGTGCAGAGCGTAAACACCGAACCTTTGCTGGACTCGATTCGCTGTGCGTACCGGCAATCCGCACACAATCCCAATTTAGTCTTGTCGCGCTCCACGTCTCTCATAAGCCTTTTCTAGCTTCGTGATCTGTTTGAACGATTTTGGTCATCCGAGTCCGCCGACACGGTTTAGAAACTGCTAGACTCTTGTTACCTACACTTTTCCATGAATTTTCCACTTGCGCGAGTCGTCCATCCGTTGTTCGTGGCCGCTCTTCTGTTCTTCTGCTGCGCAGCTACCGCTTGCGCCCAGGATCCGCAAAGTAAAAACGGCGGTGCGCCGCAATCGCCTGCGGAGCAACCTGTCTCCACCCCCGACCAAATCAGCGCCGTGCCCAATCGCCCGACGTTCTCAACCACTGCCGAATCCGTGCAGCCCGGAGTGTTTGAAATCGAATATGGGTTCGAATTGGCCGACGCCCATCAGAACATTAACGGGCTAATCAAATTCGGCGCAACCGATCATCTCGAGCTGCGTTTTGCGAACAATCCCATTGAACGCGACTCCGGAACGGCGGGGTTTGGAGATTCTGGCGTTGGTTTCAAATACAAGGTCTTCGGGCAAAAAGACTCGCGGCCCACTTTTTCCGTGTTATACACCGCGACCGTTCCCACGGCGACCGCCGGCGTGGGTGTCGGTGCGATTGGCCACTCCGCCGGAATGCTGGCCAGCAAAGATTTTGGCCAGCATCATTTGGACTTCAACGAGACGGTGCAATGGGTGGGCCGGCCGGGCGCCAGCGGCTTCGATCGCAACTATTTCACCGCACTCGCGTACTCACGCGCGCTGCGGGGCAAGTGGGGCATGACCGCGGAGATAGCCGGGTTTAGCTGGACCAACGCTGCCAATCCGGCCACCATGACGCTGATGGGCGCAGCGATCTACAGTGTGTCTTCGCGACTGATCCTGGACACAGGAATTTATGTCGCCGCGTACGGACAGTTGCCGCGGAGTACCTTTTTTAGCGGGATTACTTATTCGATCGCCAATCTCTATCATCGGCGTGGGAAGGGGGCGACCTCGCGGCCTTAACGCCTTTTCATTTGGATTTCGGATCGGTCTTGAACCTGTTCGAGCAACCAAACAACTTCAACGCCGCGTATCTTCTTCTACCGCGGCACTTTTATACTTGTTTCGAGCTTCATGCCTGACCCCACGCCATCCATGATTGAAATACCCACGCTCGAAACTTCCCGCCTGCGTCTGCGCCCGCACCGCCGCGAAGACTTTCCCGCATGCCTGGCACTTTGGGCCGACCCAACAGTAACCCGCTACATCGGCGGCAGGCCGTTCTCGCGCGAAGAGGTATGGGCTCGTTTTCTTCGTTATGCGGGCGGTTGGCACTGGCTCGGTTTTGGCTATTGGGCCGTAGAGGAGATCTCTACCGGACAATTCATCGGCGAACTCGGCTACTCCCAGAACGAACGGTCCTTCGACCCTCCTCTCACCTTGCTCGACGCGGCCGGATTATCCATGCCCGAGCTTGGCTGGGTTCTCTCACCGCAGGTCCATGGCAGGGGCTATGCCACCGAAGCCGTTCGCGCCGCTCTCGGCTGGGGCGATTCTCACGTCGCCGCGTCCTGTGCGTTTTGCATTATCCATCCCGACCATCGAGCTTCGATTCGCGTAGCCCAAAAGTGCGGCTTCCTAGAAGCTTCTCGCCCTTCCTACCAAACGGAACCGACGATTCTCTTCACCCGAAACAAAGCCGATCGGCATAGGTAGCCCGGACCCTGAGAGATCGCTTGCGTTGGCCTACGACGCAATCTAGTTACCACCCTCCCAGCTCGGTATCATCTCTCCGTGGCACCAAGTCGGAACTTCTTCCTAGCCGTGAACTACCCCTGGCTCAACTATGGGGCCGATTTCGGCGCTTCGCCTTGGGGCTACTCCGGTGTGGCGCTCGAACAGACTCGGGGAAGCGTCGCGGCCGATTTTACTCGTATTTCTTCTGCGGGAGCTTCCGTCGTGCGCTGGTTTCTTCTTTGCGATGGGCGCAGCGGCATCCGTTACGAGAATGGAATTCCTGTCGGCCCTGACGACTTCCTTTTCGCGGACGTTGCCGCCGCTCTCGATCTCGCAAGGGAATCGCAGCTGCGCATCTGTTTTTCGCTTTTGGATTTTCTCTGGCTGCAAGCTCCAGACGAAAAGCAGCGATCCGGTGATCACCATGCGACCTTTCCCAGCCGGAACGCTTTGCAATTCGCGGGCGGGCGCGAAGCTCTTCTTCAGCGCGTATTGATTCCACTTTTTCGCAAATTTCGTTCGCATCCCGCACTTCTTGCGTGGGAAGTCGTCAACGAACCCGAGTGGGCTATTCCGGAATTCCAACGCTCACCTCGGGCTGCTTTGCCGTTCGCAGTCGCGCGCACTTTCTTTGCCGAGATTACACAAGCCATCCACGAAGAGTCTGGCGGCGTTCCCGCAACTCTCGGCTCTGCTCGTTTGCAGTGGCTTCGCGCTTGGAGCGAAATCGGGCTCGACATGTTTCAAGCCCACTACTATCCTCGGCTTGAAGGCGATCAGACTCTTTCTCTGGCCCAACAACTCGCAGGCCTCGAAAATCTTCCGCAGCCTCTTTGGCTTGGCGAACTCCCCGCCAACGATAGTGCATCTCCCGCTTACTCCCTCCAGGCAGCGCTCACTGTTTGCCGCCAGGCGGGGCTGGCCGGCGCAGGCGTTTGGCGGTGGCGTCCGCCAGATCCTGGAGACTCCGATGTGGCGTTCGGATGGGCCCAGCCGGAAATGTTGTCCGCTTGGCTATCCCAATCCGAGGATTCGTGCGTCTAACCTAACGGATGAGTGTGGCTACCATCGTGCGGCTGCTTGCGATTTTCTTCGCTGTGCTGTTTTGTACGACCACCGCGCTAGAAGCGCAGGAAGAAAAATCGCAGCAACAAAAGGAAGATGAACTCCGCGGCGCTCCGGCCGAACCGGACGACGCCGGGGAAGTGCGTGCGCAAATTGCCGCCGTCGAAAAGCTTCTTCCCGCCTATGTGGATCGCGCAGCTGCGTTTTATTTTCTCGCCGCCGCGAAAATGCACCTTGGCGAAACGCGTGAGGCCCTCGACTCTTTGAAACAGTGCATGGCCCTCGAAGAAGGTTTCGATCCCTCCGGCGGCCCTGAATTCGCCGCCTTGCGCAGCGAGCATGCTTTCACAGAAATGGTCGACCGCGCCAAAACTCGCTTCCCGGTTATCGCACAGGCGCGCAAAGCGCTGGTCACTGAGGACAAGGATCTAGTGCCGGAAGGACTAGCATGGGACCCGAAACGTGAAGTCTTCTATCTTGGCAGCCTGCATCGTAGAAAAATTGTGCAAATCAACCTGGAAAGCCGCGTCAGCGATTTTCTCCAGTCACAGCAGGAGCCGTTTCTTCCCATTCTCGGAATCCGGCTCGATCCGAGCGATGGCACGATCTGGGCAAACACCTGGGAAGAGAAACCCAGCGCCAGCCGCTCGGAGATTCTTCACATTGACGGCAACGGAAGAGTTCTTGGCCGATTCGCCCCGGAAGGTTCCGCGCAGCACGGGTTCAATGATCTGGTCGTACGTAGAGCCGGCGACATTTTCATCACCGACAGCCTTGCCAATCAGGCCGTTCGTCTCGATCCTGTTCGCAAGACATTCTCGCCATTACAGTTCCACCGGAAACTTTATTATCCCAACGGAATCGCGCTGGCCGACGACGACCGTACTCTCTACATCGCGGATGCGCTCGGAGTACTGAAGTACGACCTTACAGCTTCATCCAGCGTTGACATTGCGCCGGGGCCGCACAACACGCTAGCCGGCGCGGACGGCCTCTACTGGTATCGCGGCAGCCTGGTCGCCATTCAGAACGGCATCGGCACACCACGTGTCGCTGCTCATAAACTTTCCGCCGATGGAACGCGGGTCAGTAAAGTTGCCGTCCTGGAATTCCGCACGACTCTGGTTGCCTTGCCTACCACCGGGGCGATTCGCGGCTCGGACTTCTATTTCATAGCCAACAGCCAGATCGACAATCTCAACGGTGACAAAATCCTGGATACGACCCGTCTCGAACCTGTGCGCATCGCCGTCGTCCATCTTCCCTAGAGCCACTGCACGTCTCAGACTTTTCCCTTGCCTGTACGCCTTGCGCTTAGGCAGAGTAGGCAAGGATGAAACTCCAACTCGCGAATCCCCGCGCTCGCGTCACGCTGCTGGTGTGCTGCTGCGCCCTCGCGTTGCTGCTCGGTTTTTTCGCCATACGCAACGCCGTTGCGGCGCATTACCTCGGCCGCGATACGCGTGAGGGCTACGAGCGTGCCGTCCGTCTCGAACCGCACAATTCCCGCAATTGGTATCTGCTCGGCCGCTCTTACCTCTACGACTTGGAACAACCTGATCCCGTACAGGCAGTCAGTGTCCTTCGCAAATCCGTTGAACTCGATCCATATTCCGCGGAGGCCATGCTCGATCTAGCGATCGCCTACGACAGCGAAGGCGACACCACGCAAGCGCGCGCCACACTGATTTCCGCGCAGCGAGTTTATCCGCTCTCCGCCGATGTGGCCTGGAGTTTTGGCAACTTCTTGCTACGCCAGGGTGAGCAGGATGCTGCCTTTGCGCAACTTCACAAAGCACTGGAACTTGACCCCAAGCGCGCGGTGGAAGCCTTTTCGCGAGCCTTACAGGTCCAACCCGACGCCAACGTTGTCCTGGACAAAGTCGTGCCGCCTTCGTCGGAAACTTATGTTCCCATCTTGCACATTCTCTCTGGTGCAGGTGACCTGGAAACGGCGCAGCTGGTGTGGTACCGCCTCATCGGTCTGCATCAGAAAGTGGCGCCGCGCGAAATCGTGCCCTTTTTTAACGCGCTGATTCACGACCGCAGACCTCGAGATGCGGAGCAACTGTGGCCGCAAGCCATAGCGATCATGGAAAATCCGCCTCCAGCGGACGCCGCCGGCTCGCTACTCTGGGATGGCGGCTTTGAATCCGGCTTTTCCGGCGGCGGATTCAGCTGGCAGTTCACGCCGGTTAACCGCAACGTGCAAATTTCCTTTGACCGTGCGGAAAAGCATTCCGGAGAACAGTCCCTGCGCATCCTTTTTAACGGCCGCGAGAACATCAATTTTGAGGACGCCTGTCATCCGTTCGTGCCTGAGGGAGGCCAGCACTACCTCCTCACCGCTTGGGTCAAAACACAATCGCTGACCAGCAGCGAAGGGGTGCGGATGCAGATTGCCGCTTTCACCCGCGCGGGAGTTGTCGCAACGCTGAGCAACGAAGTTCACGGAACGCAGCCGTGGACCCAGCTTTCTCTGCCGTGGACAGCTCCGCAGGATTCTGGCTTTGGTTGGGTTTGCGTGCGCCGCAAGATGAGCGACATGCCGGGCAGCGACATTCAAGGCGCCGCCTGGCTTGATGACGTCACCATGCTTCCGGTCATCGCCCCCTCAACGGGAGCGGCCGCCCAGCCATGAAGCCGATCCGCATCGGGCTCTTTGTAATCATAGCGTTTGCCATTTTGAGCCATGGTGCTGTGGAACCTTGGGCCAGAGCAATTCTCGAATGCGCCAGTGGCCTGCTGCTCGCGGTATGGGCGCTGCAATTCTTCTACGCGGATGACACGCGAGAGATCGTGCTGCCGCCGTTGCTTTTTCCGATGGCCGCTCTTGCGGTGGTAATTGTGGTGCAGTGGACGTTTCATCTTACCTCTTCGCGGTTTTCCACCCGCACCGAATTGCAACTGCTGCTGAGCGTGCTGATCCTGCTTTTTCTGGCCGCGCAGGCGTTTCGCTCATTGGCCGACTGGCGCACCTTCGCCTGGTTCATCATGATTCTGGCTTTTTTTGTGGCCGGGCTGGGCATCCTTCAACATCTGACTTTCAACGGCAAGCTGTACTGGTTCCGCGAAATGCGTTACGGCGGCATACCCTTTGGACCGTTCGCGAACCGCAATCACTTTGCAGGGTTTGCTGAATTGGTGCTGCCGATGTCGCTGGTGCCGCTGCTGCTCGGTCGTGTGCGGCGCGATCGGCTGGTGATCGTGGGAATTCTGGCGGTGATTCCGCTGAGTGCGCTTTTGCTTTCAGCTTCGCGGGGCGGAATCATCAGCCTCGGAGCGGAACTGGCCTTTCTGCTGTTGGTCGTGCTACTCCGCCGCGCCGGTGGGCGTCATTTGTACGTCGGCGGATTGGTGCTGGTCATCGCGTTCGCAACGGTTTCGTGGCTCGGAGTAAACCAGATTCTCTTGCGGTTTTCCTCGCTGCAGACGCTGGAAGTGACACACAGCAAGCGGGCGTCCATGCGTCACGGAACCTGGAACATATTCTTGGATCATCCGGTTCTGGGCACGGGTCTCGGAACGTTGCAACAGGTCTATCCGCCTTACGAAACGCTATACGACGGAAAGATCGTGAATCATGCGCACAACGATTACCTGGAAGTACTGGCGGAGACTGGAATTGTGGGAGGACTTTGTTGCGCCTGGTTTTTGGGCGCGCTGTTCATAGGTGCGCTGCGTTTTCTGCAAAACGAAGGCAATTCGCTGGCAAATACTCTGCGCCTGTGTGGTTGGACAGCTTGTTGCGGACTGTTGGTGCACAGCCTGGTAGACTTCAATCTACACATCCCGTCAAACCTGCTGTTATTCTTGTTGATGAGCCTGCTGGGGACCGCTGAGATTTCGCAGGCCACCCCGGATGGGAGTCGCCGCAAGCGGGTTCGCGTTGCCATGCGCGAGGAAAACGCGGCAGAACCCGCTCCAGCCGCGTAAACAGGACTACCTTCTTTTCGCCGCGCGGCAAAAAGCCAAACATTCCGGAGCTAACGGATGCCGGGCCAGCTGGTCTGAAGGTTTGGCGGACGGACCAACGTCTGAAAAACGACACAGTATTGCTCGGTCTTTTCGCACAAGGCTCGCAGTTGTTCCACACTCGCCTCGGGAGCGACCACATCAAAACGCAGACGAATATCCTGGAAGCCGACCGGCGTTTCTTTGGATATGCCTAGGGTGCCACGCAGGTCCAAGTCGCCTTCTATGGTCACTTCGATGCGCTCGGTCCGGATGCCCATGGCCGTGGCCACCATCTGGCAGGTGATCTGCGCACACGCCGCGAGCGCACCCAGCAGCAAATCTCCGGAACACGCAGAGGTTCCCGCGCCTCCGACTCCCGTGTGTGCTTGCGCGTCGTAAATGGCGCGACCGATGTCCACCGAGCAAGCTATGGGTACATCGGTTTGCGTTCCTCTTGCCTTCAGCGTGATCAGCGATGACGCTGGTTCACTGCGGTACTTCTCTTTGAGTGGCTTCTGCACAGACTTAAGATCCATCGGGATTCTCCACAGCAATTGTAAAGAATTCGCGGCGGCCGACAAAGTTCAGGGACTATTAGACATTTCACACATCTTGCCTACTGTTAAATACCTACATTGACTAGCGCTTCGGGGTTGTATAATCCCTGCGTGGGGTCAATAGGAAGAGTGCCCGGTAAGCTGGGGCGTGCGTTGTGGTGTCTGACGGTGGGCGGACTCGCCTGGACGCTGACGCAGGCGGCGCCGCTTTGTGCGCAAGTACCGTCACAGACTCCTATCGAGCCCGAACAACTCGAAACTCAGCAAAAAACCAACCAGCGAATCACGGAACTTTCCAGGAGCGCGCGCACCCCTCCGCATGACTATGTGGTAGGACGCGGCGACTTGATCGCCGTGGAAGTGTTTGACGTCCCGGAATTGACGCGTGATTTGCGGGTCAGTCAGACCGGCACCATTGGCATTCCGCTGGTACCGGTTCGACTGCATGTAGTGGGCCTGACGGAACTGCAGGTCCAGCAGAAAATCACGGAAATGTTGGAAGCCAACGGCCTGGTTTCTCATCCGCAGGTGATGGTTTCCGTCAGAGAGAAAAAGAGCAAGCCCATCGCGGTGGTTGGCGCGGTAACCCGTCCGATGGTGTACCAGGCGGATCATCCGGTCACTTTGATCGAAGTGCTGGCCGAAGCCGGTGGAATAACCAATGATGCCGGCGATACGGTGATCATTACCCGGCCGGATTCCTCGGATGGTGGAGGTTCACCCTCTGTCGAACCTCCCGAAATTGGTCCGGAGAGTTCCGATGCCGCGGCGAATCCCGGCGATACACCGCCCGCTGCTGCGGCGAGTCCAAATCCGCCGCAATTAGCCCCCACGGGTTCAAGCGACTCCCAGAATTCGGTTGCGCCGCCGGTCAATGCTTCCGACGCGGCGCCTTTGCCTAACACCATCACCGTGAATCTTTCCGAACTTTTGGAACGAGGCGATACGCAAAACAACATTTCCCTGCAGTCCGGAGACGTCATTACCGTTCCGCATGCGGGCATTGTTTATGCTCTCGGCGCCGTAGTTAGGCCCGGTGGATACGTAGCCACCAACGATCGGGCGCAGCTTTCGACGTTGAAGATTTTGGCGTTGGCGGGGGGAATCACGGCGGTGGCCAAGAAGGATCATGCCGTGATCATCCGCAAGGACTCGGCAGGAAAACAACAGGAAATTCCAGTGGACCTGGCCAAAATCGTAAAGCGCGAATCAGAAGATGTGCAATTGAAGCCCAGCGACATCCTTTATGTTCCGACGAGCACGGGTAAGGCGGTACTAATACGGGCCGCCGAGGTTGCAGCCATTGTTGGCACTGCGGTCGCCATTTATCGCATCGGCAACCACTGACGGGCAATTCATGACCGACGATAACAAACTGATTCCTCACGATGGTGTCAACGGCGCCGTGGAAGTGATACCGCCGCGCTTTCCTGCGCTCGATCTATCTCCCCGCGAGCCGCATCTGTATGACTACCTGCTGGTTCTGCGCAAGCACCAGTGGCTGATTCTTTCGTTCTTGCTGGCGGTTGTGACCATCGTTTCGATTGCCACGTTCCGCATGCAGCCGGTATACACAGCTACGGCCCGCATCGAAATTGACCGCGAAAACTCCAATTTCTTGCCATTTCAGGGTGCCGATTCCTACGACTACATGATGGATCTCGATAACTACATCGAGACGCAGTCGCGCGTCCTGACCAGCGAAACGCTGGCGCTCCAGACCATTCGCAATAGCGGGCTGATTCCCCACGCCGAACTGCCGGGCGGTTCGTCTTCCGAGGCGATTACTTCCGGACTCTTGGCCAACCACAAACGCCCGCCCGAGTTGGGCGCCTTCCTCGGCAGCTTGACGGTAAAACGCGTACCGCAGAGCCGATTGTTGGACGTGAGCTTTGAATCCACCAACCCTGACCTGGCGGCGCAGATTCTGAACGCTCACATCCTCAACTTCATGGAACAGAATTTTCGCAGCAAGTACGACGCCACCGCCAAGGCCACTGCTTGGCTCACCGACCAGCTGAGCGAACTGAAAGTGAAGGTGCAAAACTCCGAGGACGCGCGGCTTGCCTACGAGCGGCAGCACCAGATCTGGGAACTCGACGACAAACAAAACATCACCACGCAGCGCTTGACCGATTTGAACAAGGAGGTGACCGAGGCGCAAAGCGACAGAATGCGCAAGGAGGCGCTCTACGAATTCGCCAAAGCGGGCAATATCGATGCCGTCCCACAGCTTCGCGAAAACAGCATGCTGCAAGATCTGAGCAGAAGACGCTCCGAGCAGTATTCGCTATTCGTGGATGCGCTCAACCAGTACGGGCCGAACTTTCCCAAGGTACAGCGTTTGCAGGCGCAGCTGAAGGAACTCGACGCGCTCATTGACAACGAGAAGCGGAACATTCTGGCAGCGCTTGGCAACGACTACAACGCCGCCCGCCAGCGCGAAGGATTGCTCGGTGAGGCTCTGAACGACCAGAAAAACGATGTGAACCAGATGGCCGCAAGCATGGTCGAGTACAACATTCTGAAGCGCGACGCCGAAGGCAACAAGACCATGTACGACGGCCTGCTCACCAAACTCAAGGAAGCCACGCTGGCGGCCGGCCTTAAATCTTCCAATATCCGCGTGGTGGACCCCGCCATGGTTCCCTCCACGCCAACGCGCCCTGCCAAGACGCGCAATATCGCACTGTCCTTTCTGGTCGGGCTGGTGGGAGGTGTTGGCCTGGCCCTTTTGCGCGAGTACCTGGACAACACCGTCAAGACTCCCGACGACGTGGAAACGCTGGCTCGCCTGCCTTCGCTCGCCGTGGTGCCGGCCTTTACCGATGAGAACAGCACAGCTCGGAAGAGCAGGCTACTGGGCGGCGCGTCGGTCAACGGCCAAGAGAAACGCATTGAACTAGTGGCGCAGCATTTGCCGAAGTCGCAGATGTCGGAGGCATTTCGCGCGTTGCGTACTTCGCTGCTGCTGTCCCAGGCCGGGCACCCGCCTCAAGTCATTCTGGTTACTAGCGCACTACCGCGGGAAGGAAAAACGACGGCAGCCGCGAATTTGGCGGTTACCCTCGCGCAGCTGGGCGATCGCACCCTGTTGATCGATGCGGATTTGCGCAAGCCCGGTGTGGGACGCCTGTTGAATCTCACCGAGGGTAAATATGCGGGATTGAGTTCTTATCTCGCCGGCGTGTCCAGCCTGGATGTGGTCACAGTTCCGCATCCGGCCATTCCCAATCTGGTGGCGATTCCTACCGGCCCGCTCCCCCCCAATCCTGCGGACTTGCTGTCTTCGCATAAGTTGGCCGAGGCCATCCGACAATTGCGCAGCCAATATAAGTTCATTGTCATTGATTCGCCTCCCATCATGGCCGCTACCGACGCGGTGATTGTTTCGGTGCTGGCCGACGGTGTCTTGCTGGTGGTGCGTAGCGGCGAGACTCCCAAGGAGGCGTTCACCCGCGCTCGCGACCTGCTGATCAGTGTCAAGTGTCGGCTACTGGGCGTTGTACTTAACGCGGTCGACTCGAGCGCGCCCGACTACTACTATTCCTATCGCTACTATCCTTATTCCTATGGCTATGGGCCGCAGGAAGCTGCCGAGCTATACTCGTCTGCCGACGAGCGTTCGGCGAAATCATCCCGCGGGAAATATGCCGACGACGACGATTCGCAATCACTTTAATCTTCTGCGGGGGGCTTCGTGCGCTATTTGATTACGGGCGGTGCCGGTTTCATCGGGTCGCATCTGGCCGAAAGGTTGTTGAATCGCGGCGACCACGTGGCGCTGCTCGACAATCTCTCCACCGGCAGCATGGAAAACATCCGTCATCTGAAGTCCAACGAGCGCATGGAGTATCACCTCGATGCGATCGAAAATCGCCATCTGATCGCGGAACTTGTGGACGACGCCGATGTGATCGTGCATCTCGCCGCCGCTGTCGGCGTTCGCCTCATCGTCGAAAGTCCGGTACGTACCATTGAAACCAACGTTAACGGAACACAGATCATCCTGGAAGCTGCGCAAAAGAAGCGCAAACTGGTGTTGACCGCTTCCACCTCTGAGGTTTACGGCAAGAGCATGCAGGTGCCTTTTCGCGAAGAGGCCGACCTGGTCCTCGGTCCCACCACGAAGGGCCGCTGGAGCTATGCTGCTTCGAAAGCCCTCGATGAATTTCTAGCCCTTTCCTACTGGCGCGAACGCAAGGTCCCCGTGATTGTGGTCCGGCTTTTCAATACCGTCGGACCGCGCCAGACCGGGCGCTACGGAATGGTGCTGCCGAACTTCGTGAAGCAAGCGTTGGACAACGCGCCGATCACCGTCTACGGCTCGGGAACGCAGTCGCGCTGTTTTTGCGATGTGCGCGACACCGTGGAAGCGTTGGTGCGCTTGATGGATTGCGAGCGCGCCGTCGGCGAAGTCGTGAACATTGGCAATACCGAGGAGATTTCCATAAGCGAGCTGGCGCGCACCGTTCGCGCTCGCACCGGAAGCTCTTCCGAGATCACTCACGTTCCCTACGACCAAGCGTATGAGCCGGGATTTGAGGACATGATGCGGCGCGTGCCTTCGGTAGAGAAACTTGTCTCCTTGACCGACTTCCGCCCACAAACCAAACTGGATGAAATCATCGACCGCGTGGCGCGCTATTTGAGTGAAAAAAAGGCCGCTTCGCGGCCGAGCGAGGTTTCAAGCACCCGCGCCTGAAGCGCGCCCGGCAACACTCGGCTGGCGATTCGGCCGATTCGATCTTATTTAAGTAACCAACACTGTAAGAAACCAGGCTGGCGATTCTGGGTCAACAGCTGGGATCAATTCCTGCAGATGCTGTCGGGGGAGTGGACCGGTTGTGGAACGCCTGAATGACACTTATTTCCGCTGCTTCGGCTTTCGCAATTTTGCCCCGCGCATTTTCTTGCTTCTCCTCTTGGTGTCCTTGCCGTTGGTCAATCCCTGGGTTCGCGGGGACGGTGTCGGATACTACGCTTTTGCCCGCGCGCCGCTGATTCAGCACAATCTGGATTTCACCGCCGACTACCAGCACGCCAACCAAGGCTTTCGCGAAGCCCGCTTGGACCCAGTCGGCAATCCTAAGGACACCTTTCGTACCGCCACGGGTCACCTGGACAACCATTTCACGGTTGGGCCCGCGATGTTGTGGGCGCCGTTCTTGATATGCGCGCACGTTGCGGTCCGGTTGGCTCGCGCCCTCGGAGTACATGTAGTGGCGGACGGTTTTTCGCTGCCCTACCTTTTCGCCATGGCGCTTGGGACTCTGCTCTACGGATTCTTCGCCCTGTTGCTCGCTTATCGAGTGGCCTGCCGTTTTGTCGCGGAACGATTCGCCCTGCTGGCCACCATTGCCGTTTGGTGGGGCAGTTCTCTGCCTGTCTATATGTATTTCAATCCTTCCTGGTCCCACGCCCACTCGGCATTCGCAGTCGCTCTGTTTTTCTGGTATTGGCTGCGCACACGCGCTTCGCGCACGGCCTTTCAATGGACCTTGCTGGCACTCATCTCTGGGCTGGCCCTTAATGTGTACTACCCGAACGTACTGGTTCTGGCGGTGCTGGTTCCCGAAGCACTCGGGGCCTACTATGCCGCGTGGAAAGGACGCGAACACGCTCCGCCTCTTGTTCGACTGCTTGCGTATCATTTCTTGTTCTGCTTGGTTACGTTTTTTGCCCTGCTCCCGACGCTAATGACAAAATACGTCGTTTACGGGGGCTTATTCGAAACCGGCTACATCCCTATCTCTCAGTGGAGTTGGGGCTCGCCGGCATTTCTTGCGCTACTCTTTTCGGCGAATCATGGTGTGTTTTCGTGGACACCAATACTGCTTTTCGCCACTATCGGACTTTTCCTGTTCGCGCGTAAATTTCCCGCTGTCGGCCTTTCTGTCTTGTGCGCTTTGTTGGCCTTCTACTACTTCATGGCTTCCTATCCGGACTGGCCTGGCATCTCGTCCTTTGGCAATCGTTTCTTCGTCTCTCTGACGGTGCTATTCATTCTCGGGCTTTCAACGCTCTTCGAATCGGCTGCTTCTCTCTTTCGCAGCCGCGCGTTCGCTTCCGCTTGTCTTACCGCTGCGATGAGCGTTTTCATCCTTTGGAACCTCGGCCTGATTTTCCAGTGGGGCTCGCATCTGATCCCGGCCCGCGGAGCGGTTTCCTGGCGACAAGTCGCCAACAACCAGTTCCGCGTGGTTCCCAGGCAGATGGTATCGCAGCTTCATACCTACCTTTTTCGCCGCAAGGACGCGCTGCATCAGATTGAGCAACATGATCTCGAGCAGTTAAGGAGGACAGATCGGCCCTAATTGACTGGCCCAAACGCTTTCCATTTAATGTCCAGCGTCACGACTTCGTAGGCCCAGACGATGCACACTTCGGCTGCACCGCTATCGTCACCAACCAGGATAATCTCGATATCCGGATCGAGCCGCTGCCAGCTCCTGATGGCATTACGCTGGATCATGTCGATATGCCCGATGAGCGCCTTGGGCGTGGAAAACATCGTTATCATTGTTTATCCCGGAATAGTGGCTCGCCTTCAGATGCTCCCACGTTGGTTCCGTACAACCCCGTTTCTCGCCACGCCCGGAAACCACGGGCTTGGACAAATGTCTCCGCAAGCTTTGTACCAGGCACCTTAACCGCCGGAGTCTTTCTGCAGGCGCAATGAAGATTGAAGGCGATATGCCGAGCAAAACGACATCCTGCCCCCGCTAAAAGTCCAAGCCATAGTCCTCTCTTGTCTGATCGTTGGGCTGATCGAGGCCGGCTATTGGATATGGCGGCGATTCCTGTGCTGGTTCACCAGCTTCGACCAGATTGCGCTTCAACAAGGTAATTTCCAGCAACTTGGGCGTTTTGGAATTTGGGATTAGCTCGCAATAGTTGTTCCCATGCAGGTGCGCGACAACAAAGGTCTCTTTCAGATGTCTCATTAGGTTCGCGAAATTCGGCCAAAGAATGTCCAGATCATGGAACTCAATGGCCATCCCACTCACGTACTTGTAATATTCTGCAAGCTCCGGAAGCACGCGAAACTCCGCCTGCTCGATATCCATCTTGATGAACACGGAATTCTCTTCGAGCTCCGTTCGTGGAATTAGCTTGAAAACCTCTCCGATCCTAAAGAATTTGGAACTGCTGATGTTTGAAACGCCTTTCGAAAAGAATTGAACGTTCTCGCTTGCGATGAAGCGCGAAAAGCCTGAGCGTACCCGGGCAGCTCGCTCGAGAGCTTCGAACTTGTTTCGCACTCCGCGAAAGTTCAGCGACAACGCGCCCAAAATAAATCGTGCGCTCAGGATCTCGTTTAGCGCCGCCACTAATTTCTCTCGCAGGACGTCGTTCGATACCGAATGATCGAAGCACCATATTTTCGCCGCCGGCGCGCGCCTGCTGAAATCGGCTTCGAACGACCAGTCGTCATTTATCCCGAAACTTAATAAATGTCGGACTTTTCGCACTGCACGCTCGTTCACTACATAGCCACCGTCGAACGCGCGCCCCAGCCGGACCAGATCGCGCAGACGCATTGGCCGGAATGCCCGCAGCGAATTCGGCGGTTCCTCGCCTGGTATTAACGCAGATTCGTCCCTTCGAGCTACCATTCTGGTGCGTCCTCGCGAAGTATGTATTCTCGCTTAGGTGGACACGACACAGGAGTGAAAAGTGCAGATTCTCATCACCGGCGGCGCCGGTTTTGTCGGCTCCGAACTCGCCGTTCGTTTCACCGAAAAAAACCATCGTGTCGTGGTGATGGACAATCTGGTCCGCCGCGGCAGCGAATCCAATCTCGAACGCCTCGCCCGCCACGGCGTCACCTTCGTCCACGGCGACGTCCGCAATCCCGAAGATTTCGAAAATCTGCCCAACGGCATCGAGTTTCTCATCGACGTCAGCGCCCAGCCCTCGGTCGTTTCCGGATACACCAATCCCGTCTTCGACATCACCAACAACTCTCTCGGTGTCATCCGTGTGCTGGAGTTCGCCCGCCGGCATCGCTGCCCAATGATTTTCTTCAGCACCAATCGCGTCTACGTCGTCGATCGCCTCCTTGAACTCCCGCGCCGCGAAGCCGCCACTCGCATGGAATGGGATTCCGACGCCTGGCACAATCTCCCGCTCGCAGCCCGTCCGCGTGGCTTCGATCCCGTTCATGGCGTCTCTGAAGGATTTGCCGTCGACGGCGGCCAGCGCAGCATCTACGGCCTCAGCAAACTCATCGCCGATGCCTCCTGCCAGGAATATGCGCAGGCCTTCGACATGCCGCTGGTCATCAACCGTTTCGGAGTCATTGCCGGCACCGGTCAGTTCGCCAAGCTCGACCAGGGCTGGGTTGTTTGGTGGGCCATCGCCCACTATTTCAAGCTGCCGCTCAAATACATCGGCTGGAACGGAAAGCAGGTGCGCGACGTTCTTTTTCTCGACGACGTCTGTTCCTTAGTGGAAGGCCAGATTGACCAGATCAGCCGTTTTCGCGGCGACATCTTCAATCTCGGCGGCGGCGCTGCAAATTCACTTTCCTTACGCGAAGGGACCGCCCTTCTCGAACAAAAACTCGGCCACGCCACCAAAATCACCGTGGAAGACTCCGTCCGCAAAGGCGATCTGCCGATCTATTTCACCGACAATCGCAAAGGAACGCAGCGGCTCAACTGGTGGCCTTCCGTCACTCTCGATCAAGGCTTCGACAAAATTCTCGCCTGGATCCGCAGCAACGAAGACGCCCTAAGAAAGCGGTATGTTTGAGGGTTCCAAACGGTTCTTGATTTGTGTGGCGGGACCGTGGCCTGGCTTGATTGGACTTGTGACGCCCGTTTACAGTGAAAAAAACTGCCCCAGCAGCGACTTCCTCCGCCCGTTGGTATTTGCCATTCCCGCCACTTGGCCCGCGATTTTCGCAAACCCTTCAGTCAGCGGATCGCCGTCCTTCGCCATCGGAACACCGCGCACCGTCGCTTCCGTCACCTGCTTGAAGCTGTTCGGTAGCCGCGCGAACACCGGCACCCTCATCGAATGTTCAATCTGCGCCAGCGCCTCTTCGTCGCTCCGATGCCACCGGTTGATCACCAGCCGCACCTGATTTGCAGCCACTCGCAGATTCCCGAGCGCTCGCAGGTGTTTGTCGAGCTTCGCCAGACCCGTTAAGTCCGCTTCGGAGACCAGCAGCACTTCGGCCGCCTGCAGGATTCTCTCCCACTCGGCCGAATAAAAGGCGCCCAGGTCCAAGACGACAAAATCAAAGCCCTGCTGTGCTACGTCCACAATACGCTCAATTACCGGCAGCGAACCGTTCAGCCAATCCTCCAGGCGCGTCGCTCCGCAAAGCACCCGCAACCCGCTCTTGTGCGTCGTTAGCAATCCGTCAAACAGCGTCGCATCCAGACGTTTTACGTTTTCCAGTGCGTCGCGTACTTGAAATCTTGGCTTTAGGTCCAGCAGCGCCGCAACGTCTCCCAGCGGTCTTGAAAAATCCAGCAGCAGCGTTTTTTTGCTCGAAATCCGCGCCAGTTGCACCGCTAGGTTCACCGCCACCGTGCTCGTGCCTACTCCGCCCTTGGTGCCTAGAACCGCCAGCAGTCGGCCTGCGCCGGCGCTTTTCACCGGCGGTGCGCCGCATTCGCCGCTCAAGCGGTGCATCAAGCGGGAAATCTCTACGCGGTTGTATGGCTTTTGTAGAAAGTCCCGAACACCCGACCGCATCGCCTGCAACAAAAACTCGGGGTTCGTCTCGTTCTTCGCCGTACACGCAATGATGTGCACCGCAGGCCGCACCCTGCTCAGTTCCTGCGCGAATTTAAACTCTGAACCCATCCCCGCGGACAAATCCAGAAACACCACGTCCGGAACGTCATTCGCGTGGCGCGGCTTTACGGCACTCAGTGACGCCCACTCCTCGACACCCTTGACCAGGCCGGTCTGGTGCAGCATCGCGCGCAGCGTCGAATTGCCGACCGGGTCCGCTCCCGCCATCGCCGCCGTTAGAACCGGCGTGATTGCTTGCTGAAAATCTCTGTCGGTTGAAGCCGCCTGAACCGGCGCGGAATCCACTATCACTGCTGCGGGACGTTCCTGTTCTCTATACATGCACCGAGGTTAGGTCGGTGCCTCGCAACCGCAAATAGGGCCGCAGTACCAGCCCTTTCGACCACAGTACTACCAGCCCGTAGGACTCAGGGCCGTTAGCCTTTGGCTCTTCGACCGGGCTACCGGCAGAGCGCCTCAATCAGCACTTCTTTCTTCTTCTCCGCCAATTCCGTCAAGGCATCCAGCGAAGCGAAGTAGCCGCCAATCGCCGCCGCCGCCAATACCGTAAACACTTGCGCCGGCAGCCACGCGCTGCCCGTCCACCGCCCGGAAAACAAGATCAGCGCGCTGATTCCTCCGAGCACCAATTGCACTCCAAACATCAGAAACACCGACATGCCGGAATTTCGCTGCCCCTGGATCTTTCCGAACTCCATCTTTTTCGGAAAACTGATCGATGCCCAGTTGGCGATGGTCAGTTGCCCTACGACCGAAAACATCATCGCCATCAGGGTTGCCAACAGCACCGGCGCCGACGGAAATCCCACCCGCAAACCGACGAGCGTCACGCACAGCACCAGTTCCACGAAAACAATCACCACGGTCATCAGGTTCTTGCCCAGCAGAATCTCCCGGAACCGTGCCGGCGACATGAAGTACGTCTGAATTCCCCGGCTTTCGTGCGCGAACGAATTGTACGACGGCGCAATCAGGATCAGCACCAGATAGGCCATCATTCCGGGAAAAAACATGTCCGGCGAGAACCCTTTTTCAAATGGACCAGAATGCGCCCCCGCAAACTGCATGCTGAAAAAGAACACCATCAGCGGCGGAATCACCAAGGAAAAGAACAGGAAGCTGTTCCGCTTCAGATAGCGCACCTCTTTGCGGAACACCGCGCCAACCTGCGGTGGCAAAAACCCTAGGGAGTCGCGGTCATCGATGTTCTCGCCGGCGGCTCGTTTCGCCCTCCTTACTGGCGCAATACCCTCGCTCAACTCTTCGCCGGCATACAGCTTCGCGTAGCGCCGCCACAGCAAGATGCTGAAAATCAACACGTAAACCGTCAACCCGGCCAGGTTCGCGAACGCCTTTAGCCATTGCGTTTCACTCAGCCGCGCGATGAAACTTCCGGCAAATGAAGAAGGCAGCAACCATAAATACGGCAACACCTTCTGAACGATGATCTTCACTTCGTTCCCATGCCTCTGCAGTAGGGGATTTAGAAACTGCAGCGACACCATACTCAAAATGAAAATACCGAAGAGCGCCTCCCGCGAACGCCTCTTGGCCAGCAGTTTCTCAAGCCAAGCCCCCAGCAACCGTTCGACCGTGACGTTCAGCACCGCGAAGAGTGCGCACACCAGCAGCATCGCGGGCACTGCCATCGGCTGTGATGCCAGCGTCCCTGCGATCATCGCTGCCATCCAGATCACCGCGGCCACCGCCGCTGCGTCAGCCAGCCCGTACACCAGCCCGACCGTATAAAATGTGGAGAAGTTCAGTGGGAAGCGTAACAGCGTCTTGAACGAAAATTGCGGCGCGAATCCCGCCAGCATGATGGGAAACAGTTGCCACCACGCCAGCAACGCCAGGAAAATCAGTCCCAGGTATTTTTCGTGGTGCTCGTCGAAAATATATTTCGTGCCCACAAACAGGGCGATGGCAATCCCGATCACCAGCACCGAACTGAACAGTGCGGAAACCACCACTCCTAACAAATCCATCCGCCGGTTCCTGCTGCGCAGACCGTTGCGCAGCGACCGCCAGCGTAACCATGCCACCAGCTTCAGTTGTTCCCTTAGGCTCGGCAGAGCGGGCTTCGCGTTCCCTTCGGCCGGCGTGACCGTCAGGTTAGCCACGTCAGCTCCTCCACCTGTGGCCGGTCCGCGCCTTCGCCCACCACCGACAGAAAAATGTCTTCCAGGGTCAACGTTCGCCCTTCCACTCCCGGGACTCCCGCGCGCAGCTGTTCGATCGAACCTTGCGCCACCAGCCGCCCCGTCCGGATGATGGCCACGTGGCTGCACAACCGCTCCACGATTTCCAGCACGTGCGACGTCAGAAAAATCGTCACCCCGCGCTCGGTCATCCGTCCCAGCAATTCCTTCAACGCTCCCGCCGCCAGCGCGTCCACTCCTTCAAACGGCTCGTCCAAAAACAGAATCCGCGGCCCGTGGATTACCGCCGCCGCCAGCGCCAGCTTCTTCTGCATGCCGTGCGAATAGTCCGCGATCAGCGTCTTTGGCCGGTCCGCCAGTTGCATGAATTCCAGCAGCTCTTCGCTGCGTTTCCGCGTCGTTGGCTTGTCCAGCCCGTACATCCGCCCCACAAATTCCAGGTACTCCGGCGCCGTCAGCCGTTCGAACAGCCCCATCCCTTCCGGCACCACGCCAATCTGCCGCTTCACTTCCAGGGGATGCTGCGCAAAATCCATCCCCAGCAGGGATACCCGCCCAGCCGTTGGCACCAGCAACCCCGTCAGCATCTTGATGGTCGTGGATTTTCCCGCCCCGTTCGGCCCCAAAAAACCGAAAAACTGCCCCGACTCCACCTGCAAGTCCACACCGTCTACAGCCGTCAGCTCGCCAAACTTCCGCGTCAATTTTTCCGTGACAATCGCTATCTCAGCCATCCGCCAGCCGCTCCCGTGCGAGGACAAACATCGAATCTAGCACGGTTTGGCGAACGGCCAGCTCGCGCGTGCCCCAAGAATAGCGCCTTACCCTCTCTTGTTCTGATCATGGAGTGAGGCTATTTCTCGCTGCCGCAATCCGAGGAATGGAGAGAGAGGTCAAAGGCATGAGTTCAAGAAGGGGTGCGAGTTGATTGGGCGTGGTCGCGAGATCGAACAAGTCGCCGTGAAGCGCGCTTTAGGAGTTTTTTGCAACCGGCGAGCTGCTGCCGGCGATGAGCGCATCGCGGGTTGGCAGCGCGGCCAGCACTGCGGGGAGTTCCACGCGGAACACCGCTCCGCCTTCTTGACTGTTGTAGCAGAGAATCTTTCCGCCGTGCTCCTGCACGATTCCGAAACAGATGCTGAGTCCCAGTCCCGTGCCCTTGCCGATCGGCTTCGTGGTGTAAAACGGATCGAAAACCCGGTGCGGTTCCTTGATTCCCGGCCCGGTATCAGAAAATAGAATCACCACATTAGCGCGGTCGCGCATCGTCTTGATGGTCAACGTGCCGCCACCGCTGTGCGAATCCATCGCGTCCACTGCATTGTTGATAATGTTGAAAAATACCTGCATCAGCTGGTTGCCGTCGCCGCGCACTCCCGGTAAAACCGATTCCAGTTTCAGCTCGATCTTGGTCCCGGAATGTTTCAAATCCAGCGCGCGCAACTGCACCGCGTTGTTCACCACGGTATTCAAGTCCAGCAGCGTCCGCTCCGCCGGCACTTGCCGCGCGAAACTCAGCAGATTTCCCACCAGCGTCTTGGTCCGCCGCGCCTGATCGCGAATCTTCGCCGCAACGCCGCGCGTTTTTTCTGGCAGCGACGCATCGTCTGCCAGCAAATCTGAATACCCGAGGATCGCTGTCAGCGGATTGTTGATTTCATGCGCTGCTCCGGCAGCCAGTTGCCCCAACGAAACCAGTTTTTCCGTTTGCACCATTTGCGCTTGTAGCCGCTGCAAATTCTCCACCGACTGCTCGGCTCGCGCCAGGAGCCGCGCGCGATCGCTGTCCGCCAGATGCTGCCGCAAAAACACCAGCGCCCCCAGCGGCACCGCCGCTAGCAAAACCGTCAGCAGCCGAAACTCTCGCACTAGGTAGCTGTCATGCGAAACCTTCAGTGTGTAAATCGCGAATGCCGGCAACGAAACTACCGCCGCCAGTGCCAACCGCGACGCCAGAATGCTTTCGCCCTTTCGCTGATCGCTTTCCGACGGCGACTCCGTGGCCGCATCCAGCAAATCGCGATTCTTATACGCGATCAATCCCGCTGCCGCGAACCACAAAAACGACGCGACCAGCGGCAAATCGTACAAACTACCGGTGTGATAGAGGTTCAAGCCGATACCGACGTTGATGGTCAGCGAAGCCATCATGTACAACACGTCCGCGCAGAAAAGATTCGCATACGCGTTGCGCCAAGCCCCCTTGCTCTGTAGCCACAACGCGCCCAGGCCGGCAACCGTCACCATGTTCTGGATGTTGGTGATGAGGTCGTAAGTGAAATTATATTGGCCGAGCGACGGCTCCGCGTACATCCACGGCAGCACGATGTAGGCGTATAGAAAAACCCACCATGAAAGTAGCAGCACAAAATCCAGATAGCCGAACCGCAGCTGCAATTCGCTGCGCTTCAAGTGCGGACGCAAGGCCAGCGCCGCCATCAGGGGTACGCCACGCAAAAAGAAAATAATGTCGCCCGGATACAAATCCGGCAGGGATTGGTGCAGATAGACTTCGTAGTACGTCCACTGGAATTGCCCGATCATCCACAATGTGCAGGACATGGCGGCGAGCATCCAGAAAACGTTGCGCCGCCAGTGGGGGGTACCGGCGTTCAGAAGGAGCCCCGCGTTGGCTAGCAGCGGCACCAGACATTGCACGATGTTGGCAAAAGCGCTCAGCGTCTCACCGCGAGGCAGGGTGAGGGAGAGAAGCGCATAGACGCCGAGGACCGAGAGGAAGACTGCGGCGATCCACACGTAGGTGCGGGAAGAGGCCATGATCTTGTCTAATTCTAAATTGGGGCGGGGAGAGTTGGGGCCGCTTCTGCAAATGGAATGGCCAAAGCATAAACGCGGAATGAAATCCGGCTGATTTGCCGGAATTCAGAAGGTGATTTTTTCGGAATCACAAACGTGGAACTTGCTAGGTGCGAAACGACGGGCGCGGAGAACGGGTACGCTTCATGGCGTCGAGCCTGGCGCGGATGACGCGGTGCAGGAAGAAGCCGAGTACGAAGAGAGCCACGTAGGTGGCGAGGCGGTAGCCGAGGTTGGTGTAGTTTCCGTCCTGCAGATCGAGGAGCATTTTCTGGATGGACATGAAATTCAGGATCGGGCCGAGAAATCCGGCCAGGCCGATGGCAGCGATGAACGCGAGAATGCCCAGCAATGTGACCAGGACAAAAATGGTTTTGAAAAAGCCGGGATTGGTGTGCAGTTTTTTGCCGACTTGATCGTGGGTTTGAGTCTCGCCGAGCCAGCGGCTGCCGAGACGGGTTTGAAATTCCTGCAGGTAAGCGGCATCGGTGAGCAACGCAGGAATTTCCGTTTCCTGCAGCCGGTTTTTTTCGTCGCGATACGCAACGAAAATCTGGCCGACTTTGCCCTGCAATTCATGAAATTTCTGAACGGCCTGGGGGCCCATGAACTGTGCCATGCGCTCGTCTTTTTGCTCCTCGGCGGCATCTTCCATAGCGGGACGAACCAGCGTGGCACCGGTGATTTTGTCCCACGGAATGGACTCGGCGTGGTTGCGGCCGAGAGCGGCGCGCTTGAAATGGATGCCGGAATCGTCGAGTTGGACGTCGATGGAAATGGGTCCGGCGTCGAAGTGAAAGGTAAGGCTCATGGCCGTGCCATTCTAGCGGATACCTGGCGGTCAGCGGAACCAGCAAAGGAGTACAAAGTATCAGGCGCAAAGTACAAACTGGCAGCGAGCGCTATCCAGGTATTCGGTCGAGCCACCCGGTCTCTTTCTAACATACTTGATTCAAGAGATTTGCGGGAAGACGACTGTTGTGGATGGGCGGCCGGGTTAGCGTGTATTAGCGCGGAGTTCTACGCGCCGGCGGCTTTTCGTACGAATTGTTGAACGTAGTCGGCGGCAAATTGAGAGAAGCGCGTTGGCTCACGCTCGAAAACGTCGTCCAAGGTTGAGGTGACGGCGGCGGCTTTTCCACGGTGGTAGTCATCAAAGTCTTCGAGAAGGCCAGTCGCTCGCCAACTGGGAATGCCAAGGTCGAGCAGCGTCTGGAGCATACTCTCTGGCTGGACGTCGATGTACTTGATGGGTTTTCCAAAGGCTTGCGAGAGCTGCCCGGCCATCTCCGCGTAGGTGAGAGCTTCGGGTCCGGTGAGCTCGTAGGATTTGCCCTCGTGAACGGACTGAGTCAGGGCGGAGGCCGCGACAGCCGCAACATCGCGGGCATCAATGACACTCACTTTGGCGGCTCCGGCGGGAGCACAAAGCGCTCCCCGAGATCCGATGATCGAACGGAAACAAAGCAGGCTCTGCATGAACAAATTGGGGCGCAGAAAAGTGTAAGGGATGCGCGATTTCACGATGTGGTATTCGATCGCAGAGTGGCACCGCAGGAAGCGCGCGGAAGCATTAGCGTCGGCACCGAACCGGGAAAGCTGCACGATATGTTTGACCCGAGCGTGCTTGGCCGCGTCGACGAAATCGCGCAGCTGTTGTTCGGCCTGAGGGGACGAAGGGACCAAGAGAAAGAGTTGATCGACGCCTGCCAGAGCGCGATCGAACGTTGTGGACCTGGCGAAATCGCCGTCGACGAGTTCGATGCCCGGAAACGCGAGGGATTTGGCGCGGGAACGATCACGAACGAGGGCGCGAACCGGCAAGCCTCTGTCAAAAAGTTTTCGCGTCAGTTCGAGGCCAACAACGCCCGTAGCGCCAGTGACCAGGATCATGTGACCTTCCCAAGTGCTGTTGAGCGCGGCAAGAATTAGGTACGAGCTGGGGTGTGGACATCGAAGTAAACACAATGCGAAGGCGAGAGCAAGCGGGAAGACTACTCAGGGGTAAGCGGCGATCTACACCAACCGGCCTCGCGGACGTTGGCGAAGGCGGCGCTCTGGGGGTCGGCGATGACCGAGATGCGTCCGACGTTTTCGAAATCCGTGGGTGGCACGTAAAATTCGGCTTCGAGTCTTTTCGCCTCAGCTGCGGTCTTGTCGCAGTCGGACACGGCGAAGTAGGCGAGCCAGTGCGCCGGAGTGCCGGGCCCAGTGATGCGCAGCGGCTCCAAGGAGCGTCCGCACCCGTGAGGCGCTCGGAAGAGATTTAGTGAGAGGCAGGTGAGGCGGACGGGAGGGTGAGGGTGGCAAGGAGGAAGATGAGGAGGGCGGCGATGAGGAAGGAGGTGGGGGCGGCGAAAAAGTAGCGCAGGGAAACGGCGGTCATGGCGGCGAGCCAGAGGGTGTTGATGAGGGCGACGCGCTTGAGGAGCTGGGAGCGTTCGCGGCGCAGGGCGAAGTCGACGGCGCCCAGGCCGAGAGCGGCGAGCATAAAGGCGATGCTGAAACCGGTCATGAGATTTTGCATGCTGCGCTGGGAGCCCAGGAGATTGAATTTGTAATTGGACATGAGGTCGAGGAGCTGGCGCTCGGTTTCGTTGGAGGGAACGGGCGCTTTCATGAGCGAGAGAGAATGCACGAGGCCCATGACGAGGAGCAGGGTGGCGCCGGCGGTGAACAGGCGGCGACCGCGGCGTTCGGTGGGAGAAAGAGCTAGGGAAGTGGGGGATGGGTCGGGCATGGGTGGCTCCTGACAGCGCGACAAAGTTGTAGCACAGGGCGGCTGGCGGCCGGAAGTTGGAAGTTGGTGGGATGAGAGCGAGACAGAATGGCTACAGAGATCACCAGGCGAAGCATGGAAAAAAGAAAAAACCGATGGTTTCTCGCGCGGAGACGCTGAGGCGCAGAGAAGAAGGAATCGCGCCGATCGGAGTTGGCGTTCCGAGCAAAGAGAATACAGCAATTGCTGCAGAGAGGACGCGCGGAGCGGCGTGGTAGTGTGCGTGGTCGGGTGAGCTTGGGAAAGCACACAGCTGTAGTCTGTGCTACTGGGAACAATAGACGATGCGGTATTTGGCGTTTGCGACGGATTATGACGGGACGCTGGCGACGAACGGCGCGGTGAGCGACACGACGGTGCGGGCGCTCGAGAACGTGAAGGCTTCGGGGCGGAAGCTGCTGCTGGTGACGGGCCGCCATTTGCCGGACTTGCAGCGAGTTTTTCAGAAGGTGGAATTGTTTGACCGTGTGGTGGCGGAGAACGGGGCGCTGCTGTACGACCCGGCGAGCCGGGAAGAAAAAGTGCTGGCAGAGGCGCCCAAGGAAGAGTTTCTGGAGCAATTGCGAAAAGCGGGAGTGAGCTTTGAGGTCGGCCGGGCGATTGTGGCGAGCTGGACGCCAGCCGAAGTTGCGATTCTGGAAGTGATCAAACGGATGGGGCTCGACTATCAGGTGATTTTCAACAAGGGTGCAGTGATGGTATTGCCTTCGGGAATCAACAAGGCGACGGGATTGCGCGCGGCGCTGGGGGATTTGCAACTTTCGGCGCACAACACGGTGGCGATCGGCGACGCGGAAAACGATCATGCGTTCTTGGCGGGCAGCGAATGCGGTGTGGCGGTGGGGAATGCGTTGCCGGCGCTGCGGGAAAAGGCGGACGTAGTAACGCGCGGAGATCACGGCGCGGGAGTAGTGGAGCTGATCGAGCAACTGTTGCAGGACGATTTGCAGGCCTGGGATGAGCGACTGGAGCGGTCGTCGCTCCCGATTGGAAATAGGCTGGATGTGGGTGCAGGTGGCGGACCAGGTAAAGATGAAGTGCGAATTGTGCCGAACCGCAACAGCGTGATGGTGGTGGGAGCTTCGGCGAGCGGGAAATCCTCGGCGGTGGCGGGAATTCTGGAGGAGTGTGAGGAGCGCGGGTATCAATTTTGCTTGATTGATCCAGAGGGAGATTTCGAAGGGCTGGCGGGGGCGATGGTGGTGGGGAGTCCTTCAGAGCAGCCGGACGCGAAGATGCTGGGGAAGGCGCTGGAGTCCACGCAAAGCGTGGTGGTGAACTTGATGGGGGTGGCGCTGCCGGAGAGGCCGGGAGCATTCGCGGGACTGCTGCCGCGGATTTTGGAGACGCGCGCGAAAAGCGGGCGGCCACACTGGTTGGTGATTGACGAAGCGCATCACTTGCTGCCGATGACGTGGTCGCCGGCGTCGAGCGCAATGCCACAGGAATTGGGCGGAACGATTTTGATTACCGTGCATCCGGAACATGTGTCAACTGTGGCGCTGGCGTTTGTGGACGTGGTCGTGGCCACGGGGAAAGCGGCTGGAGGGACGATAGCGGAGTTCGCAAAGGCTGCGCAGATTGGGATGCCGGGCGAGTTGGCTGCGCCGCCAGAGTCCGGAGAGGCGCTGGTGTGGTTTGTGCGGCGCCATCCGAACCATGCACCGGTGCTTTTGCAAACGCGGCGCGCAAAGGCGGAGCGGCGGCGGCACAAGAGAAGCTATGCACAGGGAGAACTTTCTCCGGAGCAGAGTTTCTATTTTCGCGGGCCGGAGGGGAAGCTGAATTTACGCGCGCAGAATCTGATGACATTCCTGCAGGTGGGCGAAGGCGTGGATGAGGAGACTTGGATGTTCCACGCGCGAAGGGGAGATTATTCGCGGTGGTTCGAAACGATGATCAAAGATGAGGACTTAGCGGCCTGTGCGCGTGAAATTGAGCAGAATGGTTCGCAGGGAGTGGCGGAGAGCAGGAAGAAATTGCGCGCGGCGGTGGAGAGCCGGTACACGGCACCGGCGTGAGAGCATTGGGGATTTGCCACAGAAGCACACAAAGAAAGGTAAACAGAAAAAAAACCGCACCGCTCAAGACCAAGGGTTCAGCGCCGGCCTATGAGCCACAAAAATGCGGAGATCAGAGCAATCTAACCCGCGATAGCGATGCTTGTAGGGGCACGTTCATGCCAGGCAACGCTACTTCTTGACGACTTCGTCGGAGGCGATTTTGCCGTCGCGAATATAGATGATGCGATGGGCGTGTTGGGCGATGTCGTTTTCGTGAGTGACGAGAATGATGGTGTTGCCCTGGCTGTGCAGGTTGGCGAAAAGGGCCATGATTTCTTCACCGGTCTTGGAGTCAAGGTTACCGGTGGGCTCGTCGGCAAGGACGATGGACGGCGAATTGACGAGGGCACGGGCGATGGCGACGCGCTGGCGCTGACCGCCGGAGAGTTCGTTGGGTTTGTGTTGCATGCGGTCGGTAAGTTCGACACGCGAGAGCGCTTGCTTGGCTTTTTCGAGGCGTTCTTCGGCGGGCGTGCCGTTGTAGATCAGAGGAAGCTCGACGTTGTGCAAGGCGGTGGCGCGCGGAAGAAGATTGAAGGTCTGGAAGACGAAGCCGATTTCCTTGTTGCGGATGTAGGCGAGTTCGTCGTCGTCGAGTTCGCTGACCAGGCGGCCGGCAAGCCAGTATTGACCGGCGCTCGGCGAGTCGAGGCAGCCGATCAGGTTCATCAGCGTGGATTTGCCGGAGCCGGATGGTCCCATGATGGCGACGTACTCGCCTTTTTTGATTTCGAGATTGACGCCGCGCAGCGCGTGCACTTCTTCGGCGCCCATCTGGTAAGTCTTGGTGAGTTCGGTGGTGCGGATGACTACACCGGTTGATACCAGATCGTCGCGGTAGGATTCAGTTTCTATCGTGGCCACGGGCATTTGATCTCCTCAACCTCTAAAAAAACAATTTCCTAGGGGCTAAAAGCCCCGTTTCGCTGGCCGAAGTGTAAGTCGGAGCTAAGGCTCCGACCCTGAGAACTCTAGCTCTGTTGGTCGTCGGTCTTCTTGGGAGCGGAGTTGTCTACTTTAATTTGCGCTTCGGGCTTCAAAGTGCGCAAAGCTTTGTAGCTGCCGATGACGATTTCGTCCCCGGGCTGCAGGCCTTCGGTCACTTCGATGTCGGTTACGCCGCTGATGCCGGTCTTGACCGGTTTGAAGACAGCTTTTTTGCCGGCGATGACAAACACTCCCTGGATTTCGTCCTTCTTGGGATCGTTCGGAGCCGCGGGAGCAGGAGCGGCAAGCGTGACGCTGCCGCCGCCACCGCCTTTAGAATTTTTCTTGGCGTCTTCGATGTCCTTGCGAGAACGAACGGCGAGCGCTTGAATGGGAATGGCCACAACATTCTTTTTCTCGGCGGTTTTGATTTTAGCGGTGGTGGAAAGACCCGGGCGAAGATTTTCTGGCGGGCTATCGAGCGTAACGACAACTTTAAAGTCTTTCGCTTCTTGTGTGCTGGTCGTGGACTGTGTGGTGGCCAAGCCGGTGCTGCGCAGAACGGCTTGCGAGCCGATCTCGGTGACTTTGCCGTGGAAGATCTTGCCGGGAACGGCATCGATGGTAACGTCGGCTTCCTGATTCATGCGCACGTTGACGATGTCGGTTTCATCTACTTTTACTTCCGCGGTGACGACGGACATGTCGGACAGAGTCATCAGGAAGCTGCCGTTGGAGTTCTGAATGCCGGGGACGACATATTCGCCGAGGCGAACGGGAAGGTAGCTGACAATGCCGTCGATGGGGGAAACGTAAGTGGTCTTATTTAGGACATCGCGGGTGTGGGTGAGAACGGCTTTGCTTTGATTTAGTTGAGCGCGCGACTGTTCGAGTTGTGCCTTGACCTGCAAAACTTTGGCGTTGGAGGAATCGACCGAGGCCACGGCGGCGTCATAAGTGGTCTTGCGTTGATCGAAATCCTGCTTGGGGATCAGCCCATCCTTGTAGAGCCCTTGGCCGCGGTCGTAGTCGAGCTTGGCTTTTTCGAGGTTGGCCTTTTGCGTCAGCAGGTCGGCCTGGGCCGAACGGTAGCTGGCTTCCGCGGCGGAGATGCCGGATTCCGAGGCGTTCAAGGCCGCGGCTTGTGCCTGGACATCGGCGTTGGCCTGAATGGCGTCCTGCACCAGGAGTCGATCGCCCTTCTTAATTTTGTCGCCTTCCTTGACCAGGATTTCCGTGATGCGGCCGAAACCCTGGGCCTGCACGTTGGTGTACGTGGTCGGCTTGATTTCGCCGGAGGCGGTAACGAGAGAGACGAGCGTGTCCTGCTTGACGACCTTGGCGGTTTGGACGGTGGTGACGCCCTTATTCGCCTGATTCACGCTATAGAGAACGATCCCAGCCCCGACCACCACGACGGCGGCTCCGATCGCCACTTTGTGCCACATCTTCATAGACGTAAGTTCCTTTTTGTTACGACGGCCTGCTCGCCCGCACCCGAAGGCAATCACCAGCCGGGGATGACCCCGGAAACCACGCATTGGTTCGCTTCTAACTACTCATACGCCCACTGAGGGCCAAATGTTTCGCCAAGTGACCCTGAGGGCCCGCCTCGGCGGTGATCGATGTTGCCGGACGGAGTTCCGGTACCATCCAGGAAGGAACTTCGGCTCTCCCTACCCCCACTCTAAATCGCGAACCTAGCCATCTATTTTAGAAACAATTTCCTAGAAAAGATAGAGTGGTCCTTCCGGCGCGGCGCTTTGGCAACCAGAGTTTTAGACGCAGGGACAGGGAAAACGGTCGTTTCGGGCCGAAGAAAATAGTGGGGTACGCCCAGATTCGGCTCGCGTATAACACCTCAGGGCAGATGCTTAGGGCCATCTTTAGCTCCGGCGAGTCTGTGGACTACCGTCACGATTCGCAGGAACAGCTTCAAGCCGCGCGGTACTCCAACGGGCGAGTGGCACGCTGCACGTACAACCCGTCCGGCCGGGGCACCGGAGCCGAAGACCTAACCACCACGCTCCAACCAAACGTTGAATATAACGAACGCAGGACGCCCGCCAAGCTAACCTTGAACGGAACGCCCTATGACCTGAGCTATCGTCCGCCGCTTTTCTAGGTTTGACCGATCTCTGCGCTGTACCTAAAATGAAGTTGCGGTCCGATTTTGCCGGCCGCTCCAAATGTTTGAAAATCTTACCGAGAAGCTGCAACGAACATTCAAGAACCTGCGCGGGCAGGGGAAGCTCACAGAAGAGCACCTGGACGCAGCGCTGGTGGAAATCCGCGAAGCGATGCTGGAAGGCGATGTGGCCGTGCCCGTGGTGGAAGAACTGCTGACCAACATTCGCGGCAAGGCGCTGGGCAGCGAAGTGATGCTGCAGCTTTCGCCCGACCAGCAGGTCATCAAGATTGTCCGCGACGAATTGACGACGCTGCTTGGCAAGCATGCCAAGCCGCTGTTTGCATCGCGGCCGCCTTCGGTGTGGATGATCGTGGGCTTGCAGGGTTCCGGTAAGACCACGACCACGGGCAAACTGGCAAAATGGCTGGCCCAGCACGGCCACCGTCCGATCACGGTTTCGACCGACGTGTACCGCCCAGCAGCGCGCGAACAGCTGGCGCAGGTGGCCAAAGCCATCAACGTGAATTTGTGGCCCGGCGCGGGTACGGACAAGCCGTTGGAAATTGTGCGCGGTGCGATCAAGGAAGCGAAGCTTTCCGCCAGCGATGTGATTCTTGTGGACACCGCCGGACGGTTGCACATTGACGACGAGCTGATGAACGAGCTGAGTACGCTGAAGAAAGAACTTCAGCCGAGCGAGATTCTGTTCATTGCTGATGCCATGATCGGGCAGGACGCGGTGCGTTCGGCGGGCGAGTTCCACAAGCGCCTAGGCCTGACAGGCGTGATTCTGACCAAGCTGGATGGCGATGCACGCGGCGGCGCTGCGCTTTCCATCAGCAAAGTGAGCGGCGCACCGGTAAAGTTCGTCGGCCTCGGCGAGAAATACGACGCGCTGGAAGGTTTTTATCCGGAGCGCATTGTTTCCCGCATTCTGGGCATGGGCGACATTCTTTCGCTGATCGAGCGCGCCGAACAGGCGGTAGACAAGAAAGCCGCGCTGGAACTGGAACGGAAGCTCCGCAAAGACGAGTTCACGCTGGAAGATTTCCGCGACCAGCTCCGGCAAATTCGCAAAATGGGCCCCTTGGAACAATTGGTGGATATGCTGCCAAAGGTGGGACCGCTGCAAAATTTGCCGAAAGATGCATCGGTGGACGAAGGCAAGCTGAAACAGGTGGAAGCCATCATCAATTCAATGACCAATCAGGAGCGGCGGGATCACAACGTGATCGACGGCAAAAGGCGCAAACGTATCGCGGCCGGCAGCGGCACGTCGGTGCAGGACGTAAACCAGGTCATCAAGCAATACATGCAGATGCGCACCATGATGAAGCAGTACGGAGCGCTCGCGGCACGCTCCAAAATGAAAGGTCTCGGCAAGCTGTCGGGTCTGAGCTAACTTTTCTGCCAAAATTTCGAACTTGCGACCGGTAGCCCGGTGGAACTTTAGACCGGCTATGTATGGCGCCGGTACTTAGCGCGCCAGAGCTCGGAAGATCGCCAGGGGCCCCAGAATTCCCGGCAAAAACCAGCGGCATTCGGGGCGGTTGGTCTGTTTCCGCTGATCAATAGCAGTGAGTTGCATGCCAGTGAGGCGGCGCGATCTCCGCGGTGCTCGATCTTGCAACGGGTCAGCTTGCTGAAGAAGGATTCGCGGCAACTGCCATCCGTGAAGCTAGCGGTTCGCAGCAGGGAGAACCGACTGCGAGGCTTTGAGCGCGAGGGCCCCGGCGTCCAGGTCGGCGCGGTTAGAGAGGACGATTACCGTCAGATCGGAATCGAGGTAACGCAGAATCGCGGACTTGAAGCCCATGGTGTCGCCGTAATGCCACATCAGGGCATGCGTATCTTGCAAATTCAGAAACCAGCCGAAGCCGTAGCCCGACGCTTTTCCACGCAGTGAATTTGGAGCATCTTCGGCTAATTTCTGTTCCGCGCCAGCTGGCAAGTTTGCGGGAGTAATCGCAACCATGAATTCTTTCTCGCTGAGGAGGGCGTGATTGCGCAGAGCGTTGTCCCAGTTGCTCAGATCTTCCAGATTGGAATAAACACCGCCATCACCCTGTGTGGCTGAAGTAGAACTCTGGTCGGTTTCGATGAAATGTCCGTCTTTTTTGGAATGGCCGTAAGCCCGGCTGGCCACCGCGTTGGTGCCCTTTTCAAGAACCAGCGTCGTATTCATCTTCAGCGGAGCGAAGATGCGATCTTGCAGAAAGGCGCCGAATGGTTGGCCCGAACGCTTCGCAACGATCAGCCCCAATACGACATAACCGGAATTGGAATACTCCCATTTCGAGCCTGGTACGAACTTTCCCTGCGACTCGGTTTCCAAAAGCTGCAAGACTTCGTCGTCGCGGATTTGCCGTTGGGAACTCCAAATAGTTCCCCGCGCTTGTTCGGCTAGGGCCATCAAATCTTCGTAATCCGGCAATCCCGAAGTGTGGTTCAGCAGGTGGCGCACGGTGATGGATTTTCCATAAGCCGGAAATTCAGGGAAAATGTCGGTTAGCGTCTCCTCGTAACGCAGCTTGCCGTCGTGAACCAGCAGCATGATCGCCATGGCGGTGAATTGTTTGGAGCAGGAAGCCAGACGGAAGTTGGTACGCGGGTCGATCTTCCGTTTGTCGCGCAAGTCGCGAACGCCATAGCCTTGTTGAAACAACACTTTGCCGTTCCGCTTCACGAGCACGGCAAAGCCCGGGGATCCATCCGCGGCCAGCCTCGAATACCGACCGTCCAGCTCTCTCTGGACCGCATCGGCCCGAGCGTCCTGGTGTCCGGCGAGCAGATAAACATCAGAGAAAACCAGCACGGTCGACATCATCAAAACACTCAGTAAACGCCGCAAAGTGACTCCTGAAACGAAAAGACGTGCAGGAGAATACCACTTTCTGCCTTTCATCACGCTGTAACACACTTTTCGAGAGACTACAGGTTCGTCCCTCTTTTCTGTTCAAATACATTTGAGGCGCACTGCCATGGCACCCATAAAGCTGAATGAGCCGCGCTACTACCTGAACCGCCACGTGCAGTGGCTGGATTTCAACCGCCGCGTGCTCGAAGAGGCCCGCGATCCTGGTAATCCTCTTCTCGAGCGCGTGAAATTTCTCGCCATCACCGCCAATAATCTCGATGAATTCGTGGAAGTACGGGTTTCCAGTTTCCTGCAGCGCATCGAACACGGTTCGACGGAACGCAGCCCGGACGGCTTGTCGGCCGAAGAAGAATTGGCGCTGGTCACGCGGACCATGCATTCGCTGGTACGCGACCAATACAAGACGTGGCATGACGAATTGCTCCCGTTGTTGGCCAAGGAAAATATTCGCGTGCTGCGTTTTTCAGAGCTTGACTTGAAGGGCGTGGAATTTGCGAAAAAGTTCTACCACCTGCGCGTCGAGCCGATGCTCACGCCGGTTACCGTGGACCCCTCACACCCGTTTCCGCACGTATTGAACAAAGCGTTGTGTATTTCATTTCTGCTGCGGCGGAAGCGCGGCGGAAACGGCAAGACGTATTTCGGCGTACTGACCGTGCCGCGCGCGCTGCCGCGCTTGTTGCGGGTGGCCGCAGAGGGCAACGCCATTCACTATGTCCCGTTGCAGGAAATCATTTCCAACTTTGCGCCAAAGCTCTATCGGGGCTACGAAATTCTGGCTTCCGCGCCGTTTCGCATCACGCGCAACAGCAATCTCTACCTGGAAGAAGAGGAAGCGCGCAATCTTCTCGAGGCCATCGACTCGCAAGTGGCGCAACGGCGCAAGGGCTGGGCAGTACGCCTGGAAATCGAACAAGGCGCGCATCTTGAAATTATCCAGCGCCTGGTTAGCAACTTCGAGCTCGACGCGACACTGGTATTCCGGGTGCGCGGCATGGTCAATCTGCAGCGGCTGTTTCATTTGTACGAGGAAACGCCGCGCCCCGATCTGAAATATCCGGCCTTTGCAGGAAAACAGGTACACATCGGACACGACGCGGATTCTCTTTTCACCGTCCTGCGACAGCACGATGTCCTGCTCCACCATCCCTACGAATCCTACGATGCAGTGGTCAATTTTCTGCAGACCGCAGCCCGCGATCCGCGTGTGCTGTCCATCAAGCAGACGCTTTATCGCACCAATACCGATTCTCCGATTGCGCGGGCATTGCTGGAAGCAGCTTCGAAAAAGGAAGTGACTGTGGTGGTGGAGCTGAAGGCCAGCTTCGATGAAGCGTCCAACATTCGCTGGGCCCGCAGTTTTGAGGATGCGGGTGTACAGGTTTTTCACGGCCTGGTGGGCCTAAAAACTCACGCCAAACTGGCCCTGGTGGTGCGCGAAGACCCGGACGGGAAAATCCGCCGCTATGCTCATCTGGGCACCGGCAATTACAATCCTTCGACAGCGCGCTTTTACAGCGACTTCAGCCTGTTCACTTGCGATGAAGCCATCACTGCTTCCGTCAACGACGTGTTTAATTTTCTCACCGCGTATGCCGAGCAGCCGGACTACCAACCGCTGTTTGTTGCTCCGCGCGATCTCGCCAAGAAGTGCATCGGTCTGATCGACCGCGAAGCGCGCAATGCCCGTCGCGGCAAGCCGGCGCGCATCATCGCAAAGGTGAATGCTCTTGTGGATCCGCCGGTGATTCAGGCCCTTTACCGCGCGTCGCAGGCCGGCGTGGAAATCGACTTGATTGTGCGCGGCCAATGCGCCCTGGTGCCCGGCCTGCGTGGCGTCAGCAGCCGCATCCGCGTGCGCAGCATCGTCGGCAGGTTTCTCGAACACAGCCGCATTTTTTATTTTGAGAACGCCGGCGATCCGCAAATCTATCTGGGCAGCGCGGACTGGATGCAACGCAACCTGTACGAGCGCGTGGAAGTGCTGTTTCCACTGAAAGACCCTGTGCAAAAGCAACGCATCAGCGGAGAAGTTCTCACGGCGTATCTTGAAGACACCCGTACCGCGCGCATTCTGGGTGCGGACGGGAAATTCACGCGGCCGCTCCACGCCCGCAACGGTCGCGGTGTCTCGGTTCAGGAAAAACTAATGCGGGCCGCGCAACTTCCAGCGGTCGCACTGACCGGCCGCGGCCGTAAATCGGTAAACGGAGCCGTTTCCGAGATTGCCTTAGCCGCGCCGGCGAACCAGCCTGAACCCGACGAGGGTGCCGACTCCATGTCTCACGACACGTTCAGCGCCGCAGTCTGATCCCTGCAACACGGCACGTCACAATGGCGGCACGGTGAATCGAAAAGCTTTTTATGGCAGCTGCAGCGGCGCGCAAGGCAATTTTGCCGCTGGCGGGCTGGGCGTATGCCCGCAAGGTCAGCGAATACCGGTTCACTTTCGCACCCGAAGGCAGACCGAGCTCTGCCGGCTCGCCGTGGTGGTTAAACGACACCGTCGGCTAGGACCGCGCCATGGTCTTCGGCCCGGTCATTCATCTGCAGCCGAATTTCATGAAGGCTAGGCTCAACGCCTTTACCGGGCGCAATCCAGATCCTGGGCGCGTGTTGAGGCGAAAAAACAATGCAATTTCAGCGTCCCGCCGCTTCGTTCTGGCCTCGCCCAACAACGTCTGATTCAGAATCCACCTCGAGTACTTTTGTGTAGGCTTTTTCTTCTTTCATCGGCATTTCGCCCTAAGAAGAATCAGCCCAGCAAAAAGAAAGAAATACGCTCCTGCTTGGTCGCTAAAGATGAAGTTTTGGTGATGCGATTCGGGATAGCTCCCATACCGCGTGGCGCGCCAATTGCTCCACTGTGTGCTTACCCGCTATGAGTCCACCAAACATCCGGGGCTCAAGTCGTTCCCCTATCTGTACTGCGCATTTCTAGGTATGCGTATCCAGCCAAACGAATGCTGCGATTGCAGCTAGAGAAAGAGCATGCAAATGAACGTTTTGAACCAGCAGGTTTTTACGGCCGCACGCCTCATGCTGGGTGCTCTACTGATGTGGGGTTCAGGGTACGGCGCGTGTGCTCAACAGGAGCCATTCGCCATGGAAGCGAAAGAAGCTCCGGCTCGAGAGAATCAAGAACCAAGAACGGAAGACGCGAAACCCGAGTTGCCCGACGCGCCGCGCACCCTACCGTTACAAGCACGTCGCATCACCATGCCGGAACGGTTTAGGATCTACCGCCACTCGGTCTTCAATTCCGATTTGTTGTTTGCACCGGCTTTCGGCGCGGCGTTGGCGCAGGCGAGTAATGAGCCACCGGAGTGGGGCCAGGGAGCTTCGGGTTACGGGACTCGCCTCGCATCCGGCTACGGCCGGCTGGTCATCAACCGTACCATTCGGTTTGGTGTGGCGGCGCTCGATCACGAGGATCCGCGATTCCGTTATTCGAACGAGGCCGGATTCTGGCGACGCTTTCGATACGCTTCGGTGCATTATGTGGTAGCGCATACAGACACCGGCAAGCGAATCCCTGCCTTTTCGCGATTTGCAGGTACCTACGGAGCGGCGTTTATAGCCAATGAGTGGTACCCGGAGAGCCGCGCCAACACAGCACACGCCTTCATGAGGGGCAGCACGGCCCTGGCGGCGGGATGGGGTTGGAACGTGTTCCGCGAATTCTGGCCTGACATCAAAAAGGCCATCCGACGCGAAAAGGTTGAGGACTAAAGGCTAGCGCATCCCAAAGGCGCGACTTGTGAGCCCAGCCGGCAGGGCGGCATTGCTCAAACTAGCGTCCTCACGCTACAATTGAAAGTTCAGGAGGAGTGTGTTTGTGCTAACGATTCGTCTGTCTCGGATTGGGAAGAGAAAGAAGCCTTTTTATCGCGTGGTGGTGATCGAAAGTTCGCGCGCCCGCAATGGCCGCGTAGTGGAAGCCGTGGGCACCTATGACCCGCTTAAGAAGCCCGCGGAGATCAAGCTGGATGCCGAGCGTGTGAAGTACTGGCTCGGTTCGGGCGCTCAGCCGAGCGATACCGTGCGCAGCTTTATCCGTCTGCAAAAAATCGCCTAGCCGTTAGCCATTCACGCATCGCAGTTGGCATCTTTTTAGACCCCCCGCGGCATTTGGGGGGTTTTGCATCTGTGAATTTGCATCCAAGAATGGAGTGGGCTTACTCGAACTGGGCTGGTTAATCTGCGTTTCCCCTGGTTTGTCTGGACGGGTTACCTGCCCTGGTTTCCCAAGCTGGTTGCTTAAGTTAAGTAATGATCCGTTTGATCCTGGAACTTCAGCAAGGAGGTGCCGGATGAAAGAGCTGGTGGAAACCATCGCTCGGGCACTCGTGGATCACCCGGAAGACGTAAAGGTGCATACCGTTGAGGGGCCGCAAGCAACCGTGGTCGAACTGCGCGTTCATCCGGAGGACCTGGGCAAAGTCATCGGTCGCCAAGGCCGCACCGCCAAAGCCATGCGCACACTGCTGGGCGCTTCCGGCATGAAGTTTCATCGCCGCTTCACGCTTGAGATTGTGGAAGAGTAAAGCCCGCCGCCGAATGACTTCTCCGGCCGATGCTACCGCCCAGAAATTCGTCACCGTGGCGCGCATTCTCCGCGCGCGCGGCAACAAGGGTGAAGTTGCCGCGGAGCTTCTCACCGATTTCCCCGACCGACTCCAGGAGCAACAGGAAGTTTTTCTGGCAGGAAATTCCGGAGTCCGTTGTGAAGCGACGCTGCAATCCTTTTGGGTGGATCGCAATCATCCTGGCCAGTGCGTTTTTCACTTTGTGGGCGTGCAAAGCATCGATGAAGCGGAAAAGCTGCGCGGATGGAACGTGCAAATTCCATGGGAGCGACGCGCCGTTCTGCCCTCCGGCACCTACTTTGTCACCGACCTGATCGGCTGCTCGGTACTCGAACTCTCCTTCGGCATCGCACCCCTTGCTTCCTCTCCGTGTTCACTGGCCGAGTCTCCCGCGCTGCTCGGTCAAGTCCGCGACGTCTATTTCCCCGGCGAAGGCCAGCCCGGCACGCCACTGCTCGCTCTCGCGACTCCTGAAGGCGAACTGCTTATCCCGCTGGCCGAAGACATCTGCAAAAGGATCGATCTGCCTGCTCGTCGCATCGAAGTACTGTTGCCCGAAGGCCTTCGCGAACTGAACAGCTAAAGCACCTTTCAGGCGATGCAAGAGCTGCAAGGCCTGATAAACTGAGACCTATCTGATTCCATGCACTTCGACCTGATCACCATTTTCCCGGAATTTTTTGCAGGCCCGTTGCAACACGGCATCGTACGCCGCGCCCGCGAAGCTGGCATCATCCAGATCCGCGTCCAGGATTTGCGCGAATTCACCAAAGATCGCCATCGCAGCGTGGACGATCGCCCCTTCGGGGGCGGCGAAGGCATGGTGCTCAAGCCGGAGCCCCTGTTTGAAGCCGTCGAATCACTCCTGGGGCATTCCGTCGGCGATGCCGCCGCAAAAAGTTCGCTCGACGGGAAAACCGCCATCGTCCTGCTTTCCGCGGCTGGCAAGCGCTTCACGCAGGAAACCGCTCGGCGCTATGCGCAACTCGAACGCGTTCTTTTTATCTGCGGCCGCTATGAGGGCGTGGACGAGCGCGTAGCCGAACATCTAGCCACCGAAGAAATCTCCATCGGCGATTTCGTCTTGTCCGGCGGCGAACTTCCCGCCGCTCTGGTCGTCGACGCCGTCACGCGCCTGCTCCCGGGCGCTCTCGGCAACGAAGCCTCTTCGCAAAACGAATCCTTCAGCCTGCTTGAGCGCGCCGAAAGATCGCAGACTGGGGCGCTGCATAAAGCGTTGTCGCATGGCCGCACTCTGCTCGACTTCCCGCACTACACTCGCCCCGCCGACTATCGCGGCTGGAGGGTCCCCGAGGTTCTCATCGGTGGTAACCACGCCGAAGTCGCGAAATGGCGCCACCGCATGGCTCTGGAAAAGACTCTGCGCAACCGCCCGGACCTCTTTCCGGAAGGAAATAAGCCGGTCTGACCGCTTCCGCGCGGCACGGCGGCGATGGAAACGAGAGCAATCCGCTGGCAAATTCCCCGCAAAATGTCTATAATGTTGGTTTGTCTTAGAAGAGCTGGCCCCGCCTGAGTGGGTCTGCAGGGAATACGAAAATGAATCCGGTGATTCGCAAACTACATGAAGCGCAGCTGCGCAAGGATTTGCCCGAGTTTCGCGCGGGCGACAACGTCCGCGTCAATGTCCGTCTGCTTGAAGGCGAAGGCGAAAAGGTCAAGGAACGCATCCAGGCCTTTGAAGGCGTGGTGATTTCCAAAAAGGGCCGTGCTTCGAGCGCCACCTTTACGGTCCGCCGCGTCAGTTTCGGTACCGGCGTTGAACGCATATTCCCGCTCCACTCGCCGTCCATTTCCTCCATTGAAGTGACTGGCAAGGGCCACGTCCGCCGCGCGCGACTGTACTACCTGCGCGAACTGAAGGGCAAGGCCGCCCGCATCAAGCGCGCCGGCAAAGCCCGCGAGGCGGCTGACGCCGTGGCCGCGGCGGCTCAGTCGTAACATCTGTTCTCGCCTTGGAATCCAATCACCTGTTAGGGTGACTGGGTGCCCCATCTGACCGTTCTTTTCGATGGCTCCTGCACGCTGTGCCGCGGCAGCGCGGAGCGCGTTCGGCGTTTCGATTCGCGCCGCCAGATTGAGCTGCTCGATTTGCATGATCCCTCCGCCGCCCAGCGCTTTCCGCAGATCAATCGCGATCAAGCCATGAAATGGATGCAGGCAGTCGACTTACAAGGCCGCGTCTTTAGCGGCGCGGACGCCTGGGCGCGCATCGGCCTGCTTCTTCCCGGCTGGAATCTCCTCGCTTGGGTTTTGCTCGTGCCGGGAATCCACTGGCTGGCCGCCAAAATCTATGCCTGGATCGCGCGCAACCGTTACCGCTGGAACCGCACCGTCTGCGAAGACGGCTCCTGCAGTGTGCACTTCAAATAGATTCGAAGGGCGCTGCTTCGCCAGATTCGCGCGTTATCATCGTCGGCGATGAGTGCAATTGCGCAAGGCGCAGTTCGCTGGTGCGTGGGACCTGGCATAGCTGGGCCGCGAGGCCGCGTTCTGTCACGCTGGCTGTTTCTTCGCGCGCTCGGCGCTATCTATTTTTCCGTTTTCTACTCGCTGGTGTTTCAAATTCGCGGCATGCTCGGCCCGGACGGCTTGCTGCCCGCCGGCTCGTATCTGCAAGAAGTGGCAAAAGTGATGCCTGGCGCGGAGCGCTTCTGGTACGCGCCAACCCTGCTGTGGCTGAACAGCAGCGCGCCCGCGCTAACCGCGCTGTGCTGCATCGGCATGGTTGCATCGTTGTTGCTCGTTTTGAACCTATGGCCGCGCGCGATGCTGCGGATTTGCTTCATTCTCTTCCTATCGTTCGTCGCCGCCGCCGAAGACTTTTCCGGCTATCAATCCGATGGCATGCTGCTCGCCGCCGGCTTCTTCTGCGTATTCTTCGCGCCCAGCGGATCGCGGCCGGGCCTCGCTGAAAATCAGCCACCTCCGCGCGCTACACTATTTCTGCTGCAGCTTCTGTGGTTCACCATTTACTTCGAGTCCGGCATCGCCAAATATTTTGGCGGCGATGCTTCCTGGCGCAATTTTTCCGCCATGAACGAGTATTACCAGAATGGTCCGCTGCCCACGTGGATCGGCTGGTACGCACATCAGTTGCCTGGCCGGTTTCATCAAGCCACGGCCGTGGTTGCGGTTTTCACTGAACTGGTTGTTGTCGGCATGGTTTTCTTGCCGCGCATTTTCCGCATCGCATGCTTTTTCTTTGTGACCTCGCTGCAGCTTGGCATCATTCTTACCGCCAACTACGCCTTCCTGAATTATCTGGTGCTAGCGCTGGCAATTTTCCTGCTTGACGACGCTTTCTTGATCGGTTTTGTTCCACGACGTTGGCGGGAACAGATCCGGCAGCGGCTCGGAATTGAGCTACGCGAAACGCACTGGCGCAAGAATCTTCTTACAAACCGGCGGCCGCGGGCCGAAATCGGAAAACCGCCCGAACTGGAATCTCTTTCGCTATTCAATCCGTCACTCGCATCCTCAGCTCGACCAGGAACCGCCAAACAGGTTCCTGCTGAACAGCGCGCGGTTCCGCTCTGGCGGGAGTCGCTTTCTAGCGTCGTGCTGTGGACGAAAGCATTCCTGCTCGTTTGGGTGCTCTACGCCACCCTTTTCCGGCTCGTTCAGCAAGTCTCGCCGGAACTGCCATGGCCATCCAAACCAGTAAACGCCCTGGAGCCGTTTCGCATCGCCAATTCGTACGGACTGTTCGGGCGGATGACCTGGGCGCGTTACGAAATTGAATTTCAAGGCTCACAAGACGGCGTGAACTGGACCGCCTACCCGTTCTCGTACAAACCGCAGGCTCTCGATGAAGCACCGGGAATTTACGCTCCCTATCAGCCGCGATTTGAGTGGAATTTGTGGTTCGCCTCACTTGGTGGCTGGCGCGAGAATCCGTTTGTGGTGCGCACGGAGCAGCAGCTTCTGCTCAACAACCAAGACGTTCTGGCGTTTTTCCGCTTCAATCCTTTTCCTGCGGCTCCGCCGGCACGCGTGCGAGCCGTGATCTGGCAATACTGGTTCACCGACCGCGCCGCAAGAAAATCCACCGGCGCCTGGTGGCGCCGCGAATACCGCGGCCTGTACGCTCCGACGCTGGAGCGCACTTCCGACGGAAGAATCATCGTGTCGGAATGGCCGCAAGCAATTGATCCGCCATCGTGACCGAACTCTGAGTGGGCCGGCCGACCAGCACAGAAAGGCCAACAGCAAACGGTTGACAAATATTTAGAGGATTTGTGGGATACGTTTCAGCCTTCCTGGTCATTCTATAGACAGACTTTCCTTTGGAGAGCCCCATGAACTTCGATTTCCGCCGCGGTAGGGCGCATTCATTTGCTTCTATAGTGCTGGCCAGCTTGTTGCTCGGCTCACAGGCAGGCTGCGGAAACGACGATTACAAGAAACCCATCGCACAATTTAGCACCGCTTCCGCCGTAGTAGTTGCGAGTGCGCAGCAGACCTTGCAGCAGGTAAACCAGGTGGAAGAAGACGCCGAATTGGACCGGCAGATTTTCCAGGCCGAGCCGTTTGATGAAATGAAAATCAGGGCGAAAGACATCATCACCGAGGGAGAAATCGAGGTTCGCGTCCGGGCCCTAGACCAACTTTCGCGTTATACCTCGGCGCTGGCGGATCTCGCCGCGCTGCAGGCACCCGGGCAGGTAACCGGACAATTCCAAGATGTAGGGACGGCGTTCACGATGCTGGCCAAGGATGCCGAGAAGCTAAAGGGCAATCCGAGCTCGCTGTTCGACAGCTCGAAATTTTCCGGAGTGGTGGCCGCCGCAACTGCCGGAATTGGAATCGTGGTCCAAGCCGTCGAGGAGCACAAAGCGCGACACCAGATTGCAGGCCAGATCCGTGACCACGATAAGGAGGTGACTGATCTCATCAGCCTGCTCGGCGATGAACTACAGGTTGCGTACCTGCGAAAAAAAAGTGACCAGGGGCAGCAAGGCGTGATTCTTTCGGCGACTCTTAAGGCCGAATTGGACAGGCCCAAACAAGGCGATCCGACCCTCCGCTTGCTGCTTGGCGAACGCTTGAAGGACTGGCGCAATCGGCAGCTGGCTCTTGCGAGCGCCGACCCCAAGCCTTCCATGGTGGCGATGGAAAAATCCCATCAAGCGCTAGTGGCTTACATGAATTCTGACAAGAATCCCAAGAATCTTTCCGAGCTGTATGCCGCTGCACAAGACTTTTTCTCTCGGGTACAGCCGCTCGCCCAGGCGCTCGCTGGGTTGCTGAAGAGTTGGTGAGGAAAAATGGAGGAGTCGTGTGAACAAAGTCGATGTAGTCACTCAAATCGGCGATGCGCTGACCAAGATCGATGCTTTGTTGTCTGATCCGAAATTTTCTTACCGCAATCCCAAATGGCAGCAGCTTTTCGCGCTCCGCAAGCATCTGGACGACCAGCAGCGCCAGCTGGTGCAGGGGATCTTCGCTGACGATTCGCCCGAATTCGACCGAATCGCAAAGGAGCTGGGTGATGCTTCTGAATCGCTGGAGAAGGTGGCCGGGGACATCGCGAAACTGGGCACGGCGCTGCAGACCGTTTCCGCGATTGCGTCTTTGGCGGACAAGATTCTGGGCCTAGCAATCTAGGCAAACTTGCCGCGCAGATTTTCGCCTGCACTCGACGAATGCCGCCGCGGCTGCCGTGCTAGAATTTCGGCGACAACGCAATGGCGCGCCAATGCTCATCCCGTTTCGAGCGAGCGGCGCGGCAACTGGGCTGGACGCGCATCGCCGGTATTGATGAAGCAGGCCGCGGCGCTCTGTTTGGTCCGGTGGTGGCCGCGGCGGTCATTCTCAATCCCAAGCGCCGTATTGTCGGCCTGGACGATTCCAAGAAACTAGTTCCCGACCGCCGCTTCGAGCTGGCCGTCCGTATCCGCGAGCATGCTCTGGCATGGGCCGTTGCCGAGGTGGATGCCGCGCGCATTGATGCCTGGAACATCTACCAGGCCAGCCGACAAGCGATGACCGCTGCCATGCAGCGGCTTTCTCTGGCGCCAGACTATCTCTTGATTGATGCCATGGAGCTGGACGTGCTGATCGAGCAGAAGTCGCTGATCAAGGGCGACGCCCGCAGCGTCTCCATCGCCGCCGCGTCCATCCTGGCCAAGACTCACCGCGACACCCGTATGGACGAGTGGGACAGCGTTTACCCCGGTTACGGGTTTGCCCAGCACAAGGGCTACGGCACGCCCGAACACCTCGAAGCCTTAAAGCGGCTTGGACCTACACCCCTTCACCGTCATTCCTTTGCGCCGGTACGCGAAGCGGGCTGCTGGTCGACGGGCGCGACACAAGCTCCCTTGCCGATCTTCTGACACCCACGTGCCAGGGACTTGGCTCCCGCCGGCTCTTTCTGGCCGCGCCTCCGGGCGGGTTTCCTATCCGCCACGGGGATAACTGCCTGCTCACACATCGCCGCACCTGCGTTGACTCGCCCATCCCCCGCCTGTAGCTTTACAAGAGCAGCGGGCCGCCGTCCCTTCTGTGCGCCTAACCTGAGCCCAATTGCGGTTCCGTTTTAGGTGTCTGCCTAGCCGCGATTCGACAGGGTTTTGGGTTTGCGTCGCAAGCTCGGACTTCGAAGGAGAACGTCTCGGGAGTGTTCGCGGTTCCGGCCGCCAGTAGTTGAACGGTTTCCGAGTTGCATGCATGGCCTATAACAAGAGCAAATACGTCGAAGCCGCGCAGAAGCTGCTCAACCAGGGCAAAGTTCCGCAGGCCATCAACGAATACCAGCATATTCTGAAGTACGAGCCGAAAGACCAGGTCACTTTGATGACCATCGGCGAGCTGTACATCCGCCAGGGCGAAACCTTCCAGGCCATTGAATATTTTGAGCGGCTGGCGCAGATTTTTGTCGGCGACGGTTTCCTAACCAAGGCCATCGCGGTCTACAAGCGCATTGCCAAGCTGGCCCCCGAAGAGATCAAGCCGCTGGAGCGGCTGGCGGACCTGTATGTCCAGCAGGGCGTAATGAGTGAAGCGCGCCCGCTCTTTCTGCAGTTGGCCGAAATTCACCTGAAGCACAACCGGCAAACCGAGGCCGTGGCGCTGCTGAAAAAACTGCTGCAGGCCGAGCCGGACAACCTGCGCATACAGATTCGCTTGGCCGATTTGTACCAAGTGATGGGTCAAAGAGGCGAAGCGGCGGATATGTATGTTTCCGCCGCGCAACGCGCGTTGGCCCGCGGCGACCATGCCGAATCCGAAAAACAAGCCGACAAAGCGTTGAAGATTGATCCCACCAGCGCGCCGGCATTGACGGTAAAGGCGCGTTCCGCCTCTTCCCAAGGTAAATTTGCCGAAGCCGCACAATTTTTGAAAGGCCTGCCGGGCCTGGATAAAGGTGGCGAGCAGAGCGAATTCCTGCTGGATCTGTACCTGAAGAGTTCCAATTGGGTCGACGCATCGGCTTTGGCGCTGCAGGTTTTTGAAGGCGACGAGAAGAATTTTGGCCTGGCACAAAAAGTCGCCGAAGCCATGCTCGAATCCGGGCAAACCGAGCAAGCCATGACTCTGGTTTCGCGGCTGCGCATTCCCATGCTCGATGCGGGCGAGCATGACGCCATCACCCGGATGCTGAATGATTTGGCTGCGAAAACTCCGGGAAGGCTTGAGCCTCTGGAGTGGCTCGTGGACAGCTACGGCCGCACCAGCGACTCTTTCCGCCTGCCCGACGCGCTGGCGCATTTGGGCGATGCACTGGCGGAAAACGGTCAACTCGATCGCGCCAAGGAAATTTTCGAACAGCTCGTGGACCGCCAGCCGGAGAGCGATTTCGCCAAGCGCAAGCTCAACAGCATCTTGCGGCAAATGGGCATGAACGCCCCGGACGACGACTCGGAACCGTTCACGGAATCCTTGCAGGCGGAAATTCCCCAGCCGGAAGCGCCTAAGCTGCGGCCCGAACTGGATATTCCGGAGGAAGAAAAAGTTGCCGCGGCCGGAGCTGCAGTCGTCGAAGAACAGCCCGACGAAGAAACGCAAAAATTTATTTCGCAATCCTTGACCGATGTGGATTTGTTTGCCAGCTATGGACTAACGCAGAAAGCCATCGGTTTATTGGAAGCGATTCTGCGCCGCGCGCCGCATCACACGCCGACGCTCGAAAAACTGCTGGATTTCGTGCTCGGTGCGGGCGACGACCGCCGCACCGCCGAACTTGCGGCGAAACTGGAAAGAATTCATCACGACCGCGGTGACGCTGCTGGGGCGGAGCGCTTCGGCGAATTGCGCCGCCGGTTTCAGCGCGCCGCCGGCCTCAGCGACGAAGACCTGGCTGCCGCGGCCTCGCCCGCCGCAGCCCCTGCGGCATCCGAGGAACAGGCGACGGTCCTGGACCAGGCAGCTTTAGAGGAGCTCGCTGTTGTTCCGGCGCAAGCGGAAGTTTCGGCCGCGCCGCAAACTCCGGCAGGGGAAGTTCAGGAAGTGGATCTTTCCGACGAGTGGGCTTCCTTGCTCGCGAACGATGCAACTACCGTCCAAACGACCGCAGTTCCTCCGCCGCCACCACCACCACACCCGCCGGTAGAGACGGCGTCCGCTCCAGCAGCGCCCACGATTTCTGAGTTCGAAATTCCAGTCGAAGACTTCCCCGAAGCCACCATCGAGCTGATCGAGCCCCCTCGGACCACCAAGGCCGCTCCAGAAGTGCGGCAGGAAGCGCCCGCACCGCCCGCCCCGCCGGTTGAAAGCCCGGCCGCTTTAGAGCCGGTTGCGGAAATTGACCTGGCCGAAGAGTACGAACTGGTTCTTTCGGCGGAGCCGGAAGCGGAAACCGCTGAGCCAGCCAAGCCCGCCACGAACAGCGGTGCGCCGGCACTTGCTTCCGACCAATTCCTCTCCGACTTGGCCGACGAGATTGACAAGCTGGGCATCGGTGAGTTGACGCCCTCGTATTCCGAACCGGCGCCAAAAGAAGAGATTCACGCAGCGGCTTCCGCCAAGGACGAGACGCCTTCTGGACCCGGCGAAAACGCGCCGCTTAAGGAAGTGTTTGACGAGTTCCGGGCCGATCTTGGTGAGATGGGCGCCGAAGACGAAGACTTGGAAACGCACTATAACCTCGGTATCGCATTCCGCGAAATGGGTCTGCTTGAAGAAGCCATCAGCGAATTCCAGAAAGTAGCGAAAGCCAACGAACGCGGCAAAGCCTTCCGCTACGCCATGCAATGTTGCACGTTGCTGGGCCTCGCGTTCATGGAAAAGGGCCAGCCCGGAATCGCCGCCATCTGGTACGAGCGCGCGCTGCGCACTCCCGGCGTGGACGCGGAAAGCGCGCTGGCCTTGCGGTATGATTTAGGAGTCGCCCAGGAATCGGCCAACGACCTGGATGCGGCGCTGAAGAGCTTCTCTCATGTGTATGCGGTGAATATTGACTACCGCGATGTCGCGGATCGCATCGCCGCTCTTCAGAAAACCACTCGCTGATCCCGGGTACAGGTTACCGGCATTCGTTCATGAACAAGGTCTTGCGCGCCGTCATAATCGTGCTGTGTTTTGAGCTGGGGGCTCTGCTGCTCTACTTGCCGTGGACTAGTCTGTGGGAACAAAACTACTTTCTGGCGCACTTCCCTTCACTCATGTTGATCGTCCTGCATCCTTCGGTGCGCGGCCTGGTGAGCGGTCTCGGCGTGTTGGATATTCTTGTCGCCATCGGCCTGCTGCAATCGCGTTCGGGTGAAAGTCGTGTGCCTCCTGCCTAAGCCAGCGCGGCCGATTCTTTGCTACGTGACCGACCGCCGCAGCTTGCCACTGTCCACCTCGGCGGATGCGCATCAATTGTTACTGGACAGTATTGGCAACGCTGCCGCTGCCGGCGTGGACTGGATTCAGCTGCGCGAAAAGGACTATTCCGGAGAACAATGGGCGCAGCTGGTTCGCCAATCCTTGCAGCGGGTAGAGAGGGCCGGCGCCCTGACGCGTGTCCTGGTGAACGACCGGCTAGACGTGGCGCTGGCCTGCGGCGCGGGCGGCGTGCACCTTAGCGAGAACGGCATTCCCGTGGCGGAAGCCTGCCGGCTGCGCGACCATTTCTTTTCCGCCAGCCATCAGCAGCCGGATTTTCTTGTAGGACTTTCCTGCCATTCGCTCGGTGCGGCTCTCGGAGCAGCGCGTGCCGGCGCCGATTACATCTACTTCAGTCCGATCTTTTTCACTCCTTCGAAAGCCAACTACGGACCACCTCAGGGAGTAGAGCGGTTGGCTCGAGTTTGCGCGGCGGTGGACATTCCCGTGGTCGCCATCGGCGGCGTCAGCGAGAAAAACGCAGGCGAGTGCCTCGAGGCCGGAGCTTCCGGCTTGGCCGCCATTCGCTTGTTCCAGGAAGCGCCCGGCCCGCTCGCGCAAACCATCAGCGAGCTGCGCCAACACCCAGTTCAATCCAAGAGATGTTCTTCTAGCTAGCCGGTCGCCATCAGGCGGCGCAGCAAGCGAATTTGGCCGGCGTGATAGACGTCGTGAAACGATACCCCCCAAAGCATGTGTCCGAGCTTCGGTCTGAGCGGTTTGCGTAACGCCCCCGTAATGGCCTGGCGCAGCGCTTCATGCTCGCCGCGAAGAATCTCCTTGTCGGCCTTCCACGCGGCTTCGGTCAGCTTTCCAGGTTCCGGGCGTGGGAAGAAATTGCTGCCAAGTAGCACAAACCCGCCGCGCTTGCCGCCTTCCAGACGCCGCCGCACAGCGTACTTCCAGTAGGCCGCGTGCAACGTCTCCTCCCAGATGTTGTGCCTGTCGTGCGCGGGCCGCCAGGCAGCTTGCTGCGCCGAGACGCCTTTGAGCGATTGCCATAGATTCGGCCCGTGCCAGGCGTTTCGCTCGAATGCTTCCTCAAACAGAGTCAGGATGGTTGAGCGCGCTTCCATGGAATTCCTCCGATCCGGTGAGAGAATCCTGCCTCCCGGGCGAAGGGTTAGTCAACGACCACGCTGGGGGAGATATTCAGGCGCTGAGCCAGCGCCCGATCGGTTTCAGCGAATCGGTATGATCGCAAACAACGCGCAGCGTCGCAGTCATGGGTATAGCGAGAAGAAGTCCCATGCCGCCCCAGACCCAGCCCCAGAAAAGCAGCGATACGGTGATGGCCACGGCGTTGAGGCGCAGGCGGCGCCCGACAAGCTGCGGGGCGATTAGATTCAAGGCAAAAATGTGAATGCCGGTGAGTACGCCGGCAATTAGAATGAACCAGCCAATGGTCTGCCACTTGGTGATAGCCAGCATGAAAGCAGGCAGCCAGGCGAGCACCGCGCCGATATACGGCACCATGTTAAGAACCCCGGAAACGATACCTGTCAGCACCGGATAATCCAGTCCCAGGACCCAGAAAAACAGGCTGCTGAACGCAATCACCATGGCCGTGACGACCAGCATCCACAGGACGTAATCGCGCAAGACGATGCGCAGGTCTTCCAGCGTTTCCTTAACTTGCGTGCGGCGTGACGCTGGAAAGAGCTGCAATGTGCCATGCCAGACTTCGCGTTTTCCCGCCAACATGAAAAACACCAGGAACGGAACAAAAGTGACTTCGAGGAATATCGCGTAGAGCGAGCCAATTCCGCGAAAGACCAGATTGCGCACCAATTCGGAGTCGCGTTGCGAAAGCGCGGCCGCGGGCGCCGGTGCGCCCGCTCCGACCGGCGTTCCGGGGAAAATCTTGGCTTCAATCGATGCAGCGGTTTGCCGCCACACGCCGCTGTATTTGGGCCAGTTTTCGGCGAAGTCCGAGATGCGCGTCCACATGCCGTAGGTGACCGCGGCGAGTACGACACACATCAGCAGAACGATGATCATGGAGCCGACGGTTCTGGGGATGCTCCATCGCTCGAGGAATTCCACCAAAGGATCGAGGCAATAGGCCAGAAGAATGGACAAAACCAAGGTAATGACCACGCCTTGAGCGTAATAGGCGAAAAGCAGAATGATGGCGGCTGCAATCACTCGCAGGCTAAAGGGCGAGCCTGCCACTCGGACGTATTCCTTGGTGGCTGCGGTTTCCCCGGGAGCTTCTGTAGCGGGCAATTGGAACTCCCTTTTTCTCAACCCGGAGCTCGACGAAACGCTCCGAGACCTTCCTCAGACCAACAAGGTAACACACGAGACAAGCGGGCAGCGGCCCGGAGGCGTACCGCGTTTCGCGCGGTGAAATGACGATTCCCGTCAGTCAGAAGGCGCGCGGTGCTGTGCTAGACTTTTTGAGAGTGCTGGCCCAGCTGCACTTTGCAATTTCTCTATGCCCAAACAATATTTTGGTACGGACGGCATTCGCGGTGTCCCCGGAACGCCTCCGCTAGACGATACAACCCTGCATGCGGTAGGCCGGGCGGTCGGCGCATACCTACACCGGGAACACCACGAGCCGCACGCGCTAATCGGAATGGACACGCGCGAATCCGGCCCGCGCATCGCGGGGATTTTGGCGTCCGGCCTGAGACAGTCGGGTGTGGATGTGACGTTCGCAGGCGTACTCACCACTCCGGGTGTGGCCTGCCTGGTTCGGCAGAACGATTTTCACGCAGGCGTGGTGATATCCGCTTCGCACAATCCATACCATGACAACGGCGTGAAGTTGTTTTCGCACGCGGGAATGAAATTTCCCGACGCGGTAGAAGAGCAGATCGAAGCAGAGATTCCTCGATTTCTGGCGGAGCCGGCACGGGGATCGGATGCACCGAGCGCGGATGAATCACTGCATGAAGAATATCTGGAATTTTTGCGCAACCGCGCGCTTGCTGGAGCGAAATTGCAAGCCATCCGAATCGTACTGGATTGTGCCAACGGCGCGGCATACCGCTTGGGGCCAGAGTTGTTTCGTTCACTCGGCTGCGAGGTGGTCCCGATCGGAACCGCCCCGGACGGGCGCAACATCAACGAGGGCTGTGGATCACTGCATTTGGAGAAGTTGCAGCAACGGGTGCCGGCGGAGAAAGCGGCGCTGGGCGTTGCGTTTGACGGCGACGCGGATCGAGCGCTGTTTGTCAGTGCTGCAGGCAAAATCGTGAACGGCGATGGGGTGTTGCTGGCCGCGGCCCGTTTTCTGAAAGGCGCGGGAAAGTTGCCGGGAAATCGCGTGGTGGCGACGTCCATGTCTAACCTTGGTTTGGAGCGGGTACTGGCGCACGAGGGAATTGCCCTGGCGCGGACCAATGTGGGTGACCGCTACGTTCTCGAAGAAATGTTGAAAAGCGGCAACGCGCTCGGCGGAGAACAATCCGGACACATTATTTTCCTGCAAGATTCACCGGCGGGCGATGGTCTATTGACGGCGGTGAAAGTGGCGTCGCTGGTAGCGCTGCACGGCGGGCTCGATCTACTGGTGGACGGCCTCAAAGATTACCCGCAGACCATTGTGAACGTGAAGGTGAAGACCAAGCCCGCGCTGGAGTCGGTGCCCGAAGTTGCGCAGGCGTTGCGCGATGCGCAAGCGACGTTGGGCGACAACGGCCGCATTGTGTTGCGCTATTCCGGCACGGAACCGCTGGCCCGGGTGATGGTGGAAGCGGAACACGCCCGAGATGTGGAGCGCTTCAGCCAGTCCATTGCGACGGCCATTCGGACAACCATCGGGATCTAGACCAGGATAGGATCGAGTAGCGGTTGTCAGTTACTCCTCGCTGTCATTTTTTTTCGCACCTGGAACTTTTTCCACGCTACGCGGCATTACCATCCATGACAGCAGGCCGGTAAGCTACGCCAGACCGGTTCGCATCGGTTTGCCAGTGGCTCGCTGACCCTAGCGGAATGGCCAATATGAAATCAGAGGTGCGGACGGACGAGCAGCTGATGCTGGCGTTCGCCAACGGAGAGGTGCCGGCGTTTGACCAACTGTTTCGGCGCTACTGGGACCGGTTGCGGGGATTTTTCGTGCGTCGGCTGGCGGACCGCGGCCGGGCAGAAGAACTGGCGCAAGACACGTTTCTGGTGGTCTTTCGCGCGGCCTCTCGCTATGAGCAGCGGGCGCTTTTCCGTACCTACCTTTACGCGATCGCGCTGCGTGTGCTGCGCGCGGAACGCCGCCGGGCCAGGCTGCGCGCTCTGTTTTTTTTGCCGGCCGGGACGAAGGAGCCGGCCGGCGCCTGTCCGGATGAGGAAACGCTGTGGATTCGCGAAGGGTTGGGTCGCCTGGGGCGGAAAGACCATGAAGTGCTGCTCCTGCGCGAATACGAGCAGCTTAGCTACGCGGAAATCGGCGCCCTGCTGGGACTTCCCTTGAACACCGTGCGGTCCCGGTTGTTCCGCGCGCGGGAAGCACTGCGCGAGATCTTGGTTTCCGAAAAACCTGTGCAGTTGAGCACGGAAGTCGCAACCGAGGAGGAAAGAGCATGAAAGCCGCAATCGGACGCGAGATGACCTCGCATGAAGCCACACCGCATGAAGTGCACCCGAAAGAAGTGATGCAATGGGTCGATGGAGAGCTGCCGGCAGAACGAGCGACGGCGGTAGCCAGCCATGTGAGCAGGTGCGTGCAATGTCGTGGGCGGATGGACGATTTGCACAAGGTTTCCAGAGAACTTGCGAGCTGGACGGTTCCTTCGGCCGAAGAAATGGACGCGCAGCTCGAAGCCCTGCGTACGCGGGCGCGGGAATCGGGACGATGGTCGAGAGTTCAGAGCGTGCTACGCCCGGCGTACATGGCTACCGCCTGCGCCGTAATACTGGCACTGACCATCCTGGCGCAGCTAGCCCCTTCGCGCATACACCTGCAGGAGCCGGAGATTCGTGCCAAGCTGAAGAAGACGGCTTCACCCAATCCCCCTTATCCGGAAGAAGCGAGGCGAAACGGCATTCAAGGCCAGGTTCGGATCCATATAGTTGTTGCCAGAGACGGTTCGGTGAAACATCTGAGGGCCGTTTCCGGGGATCCGATTCTTGCGAAGGCGGCGGTGGACGGCGTAAGGAAATGGAAGTTTGAACCGACCGTTGTCGATGGAAAAGCGGTCGAAGTCGAAAGCGAAGTGAAAATAGATTTCACTCTCTCTCCATGATCAGGAAAACGAGCCGAGCCGCAAGCTTGTGGGGGACACTCTGGCTTGGTCGGCGGTTCGACTTTCTCCCAAAGATTGGAAGTGGCGGCGCCGGTTTCTGTGAGAATTTGTAGACCGGAGACACCGCCGAGACATTTGTCGAACGTAACGTAGCGTTAAATGCCGCTTTTTCAACGAATTGTAGTCCCACTCGAGACCGGCTGCACACTGGCACGGGAGTTGCAATCTTAAGATGACAAATACAGAGATTGGCTTCCCGGGGTGGCCGGAACACAACCTCGACTGTGTTCTGGTTTTGGGGGGTCAGTTAACAAAGGGGGCTTGCACCGGCCCCCTTTTTTTATTTCCCACACTATAGATTCCGGCTAAGGCCAGCGAAAGTTCCCTGCCCTCTGCTGTGACCCTGCAATCAGGCCGAGCAGCCTCGAGACGCCACCCAGAGTGAAGCCCAACCCTCTCGGATCTGAGCGTGGCAGGCTCGGGCGAGGCACCTCCCCCCATCCCAAGCGTCCGCAGGAGATGGAGGCCGAGGACACGCGGCAGCACCGCTTTGTAGCTCTCTAACGCCCGGAACCTCGGCCAAGTCTTCCGCCTGCGCGCGCCGCCCCAAGGCCGCGCTGAGCCCTTCTATTTGTGCCGACTCGCTTCTACGAGCTTGCGATGCTCGCGCGGCTCAAAAAAGTGAGCCGCCGGTGGGGGTGCCGGCGGCTCGGGCGTGGGTCAGGGGGGTTAACAGAAGATCGTTGTCTGCTTTAGCTCCGCACGGCTGGACGCCGTGCCGCTTGCGTGGTTCCCGGTTCCGGCCCGGCTACGCTCAGCAGCAGCGTCACAATGACAAAGAAAACCAGTCCCGCCACCAGCACGGTTTGTCTCCTCGGGAGGCTTTTAGGTTTCGCCTTCCTTCCTCCCGCTTACACGAGCAGTTTGCCGGCGGAGGCTGCGCGGGTCACTAGCTCTGGGGTTTTAATTCGACGGTACCGGGGATTAGCACCGCTCGGGTACGGAAGTACTGGCCAAGTCTGGCCCAGGGAAACAGGTGCGGTTGCGGGGAGTTGCAGCCGCTGCTAAAATTGCAAATTTGCCGGGCTGCAGGGGCTTGCAATAGGGTAGAGCCGCTGGAATCCCGTCAGGAAAGAAGCTTCGCGGCTGAGGGCGGGCCCACTATCAACCTGGGCTGATCGCTCGTGCCAGCCTTCCGCGAAGAATGTAGACTCGCCAAAAAAAAGTGTTCGCCGGAAACAGCCAGAGTTACGTTCGATTGTCGTGAGAAAACACGGCCTGGTGTGCAGGGGAGTTCTGCAAGGTTGCCCGGCGAAGGGAGAAGCGTGTGGCCAAGTATGACGTAGCAATTATCGGGAGTGGGCCGGGGGGCTATGTAGCCGCGATTCGCGCCGGCGAATTGGGCCTGAAGACGGTGGTGGTCGAAAAGGACCCGTTCCTGGGCGGCACCTGCCTGCACGTCGGCTGCATTCCCACCAAAGTGCTGCTACACCATGCGGATGTTTACGACCATTTCAAAAATGGCGCCGAACTCGGATTTGAAGTCAGCGGCCTGAAGGTGAATTGGGCCAATGTGATTTCGCGCAAAGAGAAGATCGTCAAGAAACACGCGAAAGGCATCGAATTCCTCTTCAAGAAGAACAAGGTCGAGTGGGTGCAGGGTTGGGGCCGCTATGAAGGGCCCGGCAAAGTCAGTGTCGAAAAAGACGGCAAGAAAACCACCATCGAAGCCAACAATATTTTGTTGGTCAGCGGCAGCGAGGCGCGCGCTCTGCCGGGCATTGAGCCGGACCACAAACAGATTTTGACCAACCGCTCCATCCTCGAACTGCCGGCCATCCCCAAATCCCTGATCGTCGTTGGTGCCGGCGCCGTCGGCGTCGAGTTTGCTTCCATCTACAACTCTTTCGGCACGCAGGTGACAATTCTGGAAGCGCTGCCGCGTGTCGTTCCCGTCGAAGACGAAGAAATTTCCGCCGAGCTGGACAAATCGTTCAAAAAGAAAAGCATCCAGATCCAGACCGGGTGCAAGGTTGAAAGCTTGAAGAAAGACGCCAAAGGAGTGACGGTTTCCTTCACCGACAAAGACGGCAAGAAGCAAACCCTGCAGGCCGAAAAGCTGCTTCTCGCTGTCGGCCGTATGCCGCTCACCGAAAATTGCGGGCTCGAAAAATCCAAAGCCAAAATCGAACGCGGCTTTGTGCACGTCGGCGAGAATATGGAAACCGCTGAAAAAGGCTTGTACGCCATCGGCGACATCGTGGCTGGCCTGCCGCAATTGGCGCACGCCGCCATGATGGAGGGCATCATCGCGGTTACCCACATCGCCGGCAAGCCAACGCAGCAGATGCGCAAAGACCGCATCCCCAACGCTACTTATTGCGAGCCGCAGATTGGCTCGATCGGCCTGACCGAAAAGCAGGCCCGCGAGGCCGGCTACGCCGTGAAAGTCGGCAAGTTCCCGTTCGTTGGCAACAGTAAAGCCACCATTCTCGGCAACCATGGCGGCTTCGTCAAAGTCGTCAGCGAAGAAAAATACGGCGAAGTGCTGGGCATTCACATCATCGGCCCACTGGCCACCGAGATTTTGGCCGAAGCTGCGGCGGTGCTGAATCTCGAAGGCACCATCGACGACTTGATGAATATGGTTCACGCACATCCCACGGTGTGGGAAGCCATGGGCGACGCATTTGCTTCGGTGCGGGGTTTGCAAATTAACGTGTAATGAGTCGTGATTGGTGGCTGGTGACTGGTGAAGAGCTGTTCGGTTATTGATCTTGGCCTGATCGCCTACGCCGAAGCGTGGGAGTTGCAGAAGCGCGTCGTGGCGGCGCGCAAAGCCGGCGCGATCGAAGATGTTCTGCTGTTCTGCGAGCATCCTCACGTGATCACCCTCGGACGCAGCGGCAACCGCTCGAACCTGCTGGCCGGCGACAATGTGCTACGGCAAAAAGGCATCGAATATTTTGAAACGTCGCGCGGCGGCGACATCACCTATCACGGACCAGGCCAGGTGGTCGGTTATCCGATCTTGAATCTCGGCGCGATCAAGCGCGACGTGGTGTGGTATGTGCGCATGCTGGAAGAAGTGATGATTCGCGCCACCGCCGACTTCGGATTTGCTGCTGCGCGCGAAACAGGAAAAACGGGCATTTGGGTCGGCCAAGCGTCTCCGGCGGAAAAACTTGGGGCCATCGGGGTGCACATCAGCCGCTGGATCACCTCACATGGCTTTGCCTACAACGTGGCCACGGATTTGCGCTACTTTGATCTGATCGTGCCTTGCGGCATCGGCGAACGGAAAGCGACGTCGCTCGAGAAGTTGTTGGGCCGATGCGTGAACTTGCACCAAGTGAAGCCGCGGCTGGCCGCGCACTTTGGCGACGTTTTTGGTTTGCAGATGCGCGCAGCCGATGGCAACGAATTGCTCAATCGGCTGAAAGAGGCGGAGCGCGCGGTAGCGGTTCCGGCGTAAGAGTTAAGGTTTCGGAGAGCGGAATGGCGAAAGCAACGAACGGCGCAAACGGTTCGCGTAAGTTGACTCGGGAACAGTATCTCGACCTGTACTACTACATGCGCCTCAACCGCGCGGTGGAAGACACCATGGTCAAGCTGTTCCGCCAGAACAAAATTGTGGGCGGCCTATACAGCAGCCTCGGCCAGGAAGCCGTTTCCGTCGGCACCGCCTATGCTCTCGAGAAAAAGGATTGGCTTGCGCCCATGATCCGAAATATCGGCGCACTGCTCGTCAAAGGAGTTCCCCCGCGCGACGTCTTCATGCAGCACATGGCCAAGTATGATTCGCCGACCAAGGGCAAAGACGGCACCAGCCACTTCGGCGACCTGGAGAATCTGCACATTGTCTCTCCGATTTCCATGCTGGGCGACCTGATCCCGGTTATGACGGGAGTTGCCATCGCCGGTCGTTACCTCGGCCAAAAAATCGTCGCCATGACCTGGATCGGCGACGGCGGCAGCTCCACCGGCGTCTTCCATGAAGGATTGAACTTCGCCGCCGTACAGAAAGCTCCTTTTGTCCTGGTTCTGGAAAATAACCAGTGGGCCTACTCCACTCCGGTGAAGCGCCAAGTCCCGCTCGAAAATCTTGCCGACCGCGCCAAGGCCTACGGCATTTCGAGTTACACCGTGGATGGCAACGACGTGGTCGCCGTCTACACTACCGCGAAAGAAGCCGTCGCTCGCGCGCGTAACGGCCAGGGTCCCATCCTCATCGAGGTCAAAACCTTCCGCCGCATGGGCCACGCGCAGCACGATCCTGCCGAATACGTCCCTAAGGACATGCGCGCTTATTGGGAAGGCCGCGATCCCATCGCCCTCTACGAAAAATACCTGACCGCCGAAAAACTGCTCGACGACAAATCCAAAAAAGAGATCGGCGACAAAATCGACAAGCTCTTATCTGCGGAACGCGACTTCGCGGAGAATTCCCCCATGCCTCCGCCCGAATTTGCCGAGCACGGCGTCTATTGCACCGGCGACGACTGCCACAAAGTCCGGCCCAAGTGGGAACGCCCGGTGGCCGAAGTCACTCCGCCCAAATCCGGCGTTGCCGCCGTATGGTCCGTCGAGGGTTTTGGCAGCGGCAAAGCCTCCGGCGGAGGCAGCGCCCCCATTCACTTTGGCGACACGCAAAAGAATGACGGCGACGGCAAAGCCGGCACCGAAGTCCCGGCAGTTATCGCAGCGGTTGCGCCGAAACCGCGCGCGGTGAAATCCAGCAACGCCAAATCGGCAACCAAGAAAGCCGCCAAGCCCGCAGCTGCGGCGGTTAGAAGCAAAGTGCCGGCGAGAAAGGCCCGGAGATAACCCATGGCCACCGCAGTCAAGGAAACCACCATCAAACCCGCAGCCGCGACGCAGGTCACTTTTCTCGAGGCCATCAAGCAGGCCATGTATGAAGAGATGGAACGCGATCCCGCCGTCATCCTGATCGGCGAAGACATCGGCGTCTACGGTGGCGCGTTCAAAACCAGCGAAGGCTTGCTCGAAAAATTCGGTTGGGAACGCGTCATCGACACGCCCATCAGCGAATCGGCGATCATCGGAGCCGCTTGCGGCATGAGCTACTTGGGCCTTCGCCCCATCGCGGAAATGCAGTTCATTGATTTCATCGTCTGTGCGTTCAACCAGATTACCAACTTCGTCGCCAAAGGCCACTACCTCTGGAATGCCCCGGCGCCCCTGGTGATTCGTGGCCCCGCGGGAGGCGGCGTGCACGGCGGTCCGTTTCACTCGGCAAACCCGGAAATGTATTTCGTGCACACCCCGGGATTGAAGGTTATCTATCCCTCGACTCCATACGACGCCAAGGGCTTGCTCAAAGCTGCAGTGCGCGACAACAATCCCGTGCTCTTTTTTGAGCACAAATTTCTCTACCGCCGCATCAAGGAAGAATTGCCCGCCGAGGACTACACCGTCCCGATCGGCAAAGCCGCGGTCCGCCGCGAAGGCCGGCACCTCACCATCATTTCCTACGCCGCGATGATGCACACTTCCCTCGAGGCTGCCGCCGCTCTGGCCCAGGAAGGTATCGAAGCCGAAGTCATTGACTTGCGAACCCTGTTGCCACTCGACGAAGAAACGATTCTGGCTTCGTTGAAGAAGACCAACAAATGTCTGGTCGTCCACGAAGACACAAAAACAGGTGGCATCGCCGGCGAAATCGCCGCTATTCTGTGTGAACGCGCCTTCGGCGATCTCGATGGCCCCTTGATGCGCGTCACCGCTTTGGATACGCCCGTTCCGTACTCGCCGCCGCTCGAAGAATACTTTTTGCCGAACAAGGAAAAAGTCCTTCACGCGGCCCGGCAACTGGCCAAGTACTGAGGCACGATCTTGGACCGCCGGCTGCCGAGAATTCGCGTGGGGTTGTTAGGCCGGCGAATTCTGCAGGCGGCGGGACCGGCGCGCTTTCGAGCACACCAGCGGTGTGTCGGCGCTGTCGAATCGATTCGCTGATGGTCTGCGCTTCCGGCTTCCCCTTCACAGGGGGTTTCCTGCGGCGAATGCACGAGGAATGGTTTTGCATGCACCTACAAGAGTAGTTTAGGCAAGAAGTTATAATTGGAACTTCCAGTCGCATAGGAGAGAGCAATGGCAGCCGATGTCGTAATGCCCCAGATGGGCGAAAGCATCTTCGAAGGGACCATCACCAAATGGCTCAAGAAGCCCGGCGACAAAGTCGAGCGCGATGAGCCGCTCTTTGAAATCTCCACCGACAAGGTGGACGCCGAAATTCCTTCGCCTTCCGCCGGCGTGCTAAAAGAAATCAAGGTGAAGGAAGGCCAGACCGTGCCCGTCAACACGGTGGTCGCGACCATTGATGCTGCAGCATCGGCGGCTGCTGCTGCTCCCGCTGCTGCTCCCGCTGCTGCTCCCGCTCCGGCCCCTAAGACCGAAGCGCCCAAGCCAGCCGCGGTTGCGCCGCCCGCTGTGACGCCCAAGCCCGGACCCGTTCCGGTTCCATCGGTTCCGCCACAAACCGCCGCCGCTTCCGCTCCTGCCAAGGAAGGCGCGCGCATTCATAGCTCGCCGCTTGTCCGCAGAATGGCCAAAGAACACGGCATTGATCTTTCCACCGTTCCCGGAACCGGTGCGGGCGGCCGCATCAGCAAACAGGACATTGAAGCCGCCATCGCAGGCGGCGGAGGCGTTCCATCGCCGTTCGAACCCGCCTCCGAACCGGCCTACTCGGCTCCGGCGCCCTCCCCCCAAGCTTCTCGGCCCGCCGTCGTTCCGCCTCCCCCGGTAGCCCCTGCCGCTGTCGCGGGCCCTGGCGGACCCGCCGCGCATGGCTCGCAGTACGTTCCCGCGCTGCAAGTGGGCGTCCCACGCGAGCGATTGTATTTCGGCAATTACGAAGTCGAGCCGCTTTCTACCATGCGCCTCAAAATCGCCGAGCACATGGTTGCGTCCAAGCACGTTTCGCCGCATGTCTATTCTGTCGACGAAATTGACATGAGCAAAGTCGCCGCCCTGCGCGCCAAGTCCAAGGACGAATTCGAAAAGCAGTACGGCACCAAGCTGACCTTCATGCCGTTCTTCGTCAAAGCAGCAGTCGCCGGCCTGAGGGCCTTCCCCACGCTCAACGCCTCGCTCGACGGCACCAGCGTCGTCTTGCACAAGGAGATCAACGTCGGCATTGCCGTCGCTCTCGACTGGGGCCTCATCGTTCCGGTCATCAAGAATGCCGACGAGAAAAACATCCTGGGCATCCAGCGCACCATGAACGACCTCGCCGAGCGGGCTCGCGGCAAAAAACTCCGCCCCGAAGAAGTACAGGAAGGCACCTTCTCCATCACCAATCCCGGCGTTTTCGGCGGGCTCTTCGGTCTGCCGGTGATCAGCCAGCCTAACGTCGGCATCCTCGGCCTTGGCGCCATCGAAAAGCGTCCGGTGGTCATCAACGATTCGATCGCCATCCGCTCGATGTGCTACGTCACGTTGAGCTACGACCATCGCGTCGTGGATGGCGCTATCGCGCACCAGTTCCTCCACAAGGTTAAGGAAACCCTGGAGAACTGGTCCTCGCCGCTGGTCTAAGAGACTCGGAATGCAAAATTGCAGTTGAGGATTGCTAAATCGGCCCGGACCGGTCGAGCGCCGGGCCGCCAATTCAGCCGGACCCCCGAAGAGCGCCTCCCATGCGGCTGTGCTCCTCCCCGCCTGTTCGAGCACGCGCGCTCGAGTCATCGCTCGGCATCGTAGCGGTACCCTTCCGCCCGGGTTCGTACGGACGAGCCCCGACCTCTGACTGGCGCATTGGGCTTGATTCGAATTGGGGAAGCTTGCCGCTCCCAAAAAGAATTGGGCCCCGCACCAAAACGGAGCCCGACAGCGGTTCGATCAGAAAACGCCTATCTCTTCTTTTTCTTGCCGCCCTTTTTCGCCTTCTTGGCCTTTTTGGCCGGCTTCTTTTTGGGAGCCGCCTTCTTGGCCTTTTTTGCGGGTGCTTTCTTTGCGGCTGCTTTCTTTGCGGCTGCTTTCTTGGGCTTCGGCGCTGCTTTTTTGGCTGCCGGTTTGCCTGCCGGTTTGGCCGCCGGTTTGGGAGCAGCTTCCTCTTCCGGCTCTTCTTCGCCGATGATCAGCTCCTCCTCTTCCGTTTCTACGAGGCTTTCCGTCTCGCCGCCCAGTTCCTCATCCTCCAGCGGAGAAAGCTCCGCCTCATCGTCAAAATTGTCTTTTTCGAAATCCATTCCATCCTCCCCTGGGGGAATCTTGCCCGACGAATCGGGGCCGGCGCGGCCATCATGAGGCCGCAGGCGCGGCAAACCACTGTGGCGTTCGTATCGTATTCAGCATGTAATGTCAAGGATTCTGAATGCAACTGCGGATTAGGCGTGCGCTTGCGGAAATTCCTGCACGCCTCGTGGTATTTCAGGGAGACTTTTGCTTCCCGGTCGCCGACGTCGCAGCCGTTTTTACCCCTGACTTCTTTTTCCCGGCGGACGTACGGCTGCGCGCCGGCCGCGCCTCGGGTGCTCCGCCGACGGTATATACCCGCAAGACCATGCCTCGGCTCACCTTGGCCGACTTTAACGCGTTCCATTTGCGCAGTTGGTCGGTGCTGACGCTAAACTGATCGGCAATTCCCCCTAACGTGTCGCCCTTGCGCACCCGGTAACGCACCAGCCGGCTCTTGGTTTCCGCGGCAGGCTGGGTGGCCGGAATAATCAGCTTGTCGCCCGCCGTCAAAGCCGTCGAACCGCCAAGACTGTTGGCTGCCGCAATCGCTGCCGCGGTCACGTTATATTTCTTGGCCAGGGACGTCAGCGTTTCGCCTGGTTCGACGCGGTGCCGGCGCCAGCTCACCCATTTTTCGGGCGGAATGTCGGCAATCTCGGCGGAGAATTTTTGCGCTGTTCCTGCCGGCAAGCGCAGTTCAAACGCGGGATCGTCGGGCGTAGCCAGCCGTAACAACGAGGGGTTGAGCGAACGCAGCGTTTCCACGTCCACATCAATCGTTTCCGCCACCAGCCGCAGGTCGACGGCCCGGCCCGGTTTGACCACGTCCGATGGAATCGGCCTTTCCATCTCAGCCTGAATTCCGTAGTGGGCGGCGTCTTTGGCGATCAAAGTCAGTGCCACGATGATCGGCACGTAGTTCTTGGTCTCGCGCGGCAACACGTTGCGCCGATACAACTCCCAGAAATCGGCGTACCCGGTGCGCTCAATGCCCTTCTGTACGTTACCCGGCCCGCAGTTGTATGCGGCCATAGCCAGATACCAGTCGCCGAACAGGCCATACAGATCCCGCAAGTGCTGCGCCGCCGCGCGCGTCGCCTTCTCCGGATCTTGGCGTTCATCCACCCACCAGGAGCGCTTCAATCCATATTCGTTGCCGCGCCACGGCACGAACTGCCAGATGCCGCGGGCGCCGGCTCGCGAAAGAGCCGCCGGCTGGAATGCGCTCTCGGCCTGCGCCAGGTAAATCAGGTCCTGCGGCACGCCTTCTTCCCGCAGGATGCGCGCGATCATGTCGCGATACTTGCCGGACCGGCTCAAGCCGGTCTGAACAATCAGCTTTCCGCGCGGCGTCTGGAAGAAGTTCAGAAACGAGAGAACCTCGTCGTTTACCGTCAACGGCAAGTCGTGGGAAACGTTCTTGGCGGCTTCCTCGGCGCGGTCCTTCAAGCGCGGGTCCACTGGAAAGGTCATGTCCGCAACTTCGTCGATAGGGGCAGGAACTGCCGGTGTTTCCTGAAATCCGTCGCCGGCATGAAATGCCTGCAGCTCGTAGGTGTAGACCGTATCCACCACACGGCGGAACAATTCATGCAACTCCGGGTCGCGATCCACGTCGTAGCCGCTTTGCAGCATCAGGTCGACTGCGGCGTCAAAGTCGCGCCGCGCGGCTTCCAGGTGGCCGGCTTTGAAGTTCTGTTCGCCGGAGGCAAACTTCTCCTCCACCTTGGCGATGAGTTGCGCCTTGTCGTCTTGCGGTGAGGAATGAAGAGGAGTTGCACCTGAAGTCGGCTGCGCAGAGGAAGACTGCGCTTGGCTTGCGCGTACCGCTAGCGTAGAAAGCGCGAAGGCCAGCAACACCGTGATGCGCAGGACCTGCATATATTCATGGTACGGAGCCGGTTGCGTGCGGGTCAATGCATTCGGCGCGGGAAAGTACCCCATCGGCTACCAGACCAACGGCCAGTGCCCGGTTGGCTTGAAGGATTGAAGGTCCGCTGCGAATTATTCAGCGAGCGCGGGAGCTGGGGAGGCTACGTCCCACCCAGGCTGCTCGGGCATCAGCGACTTCACGAGATCTTCCATCTCGTGCGCGCTGACGACGTCTTCTGGATAGTTATAAACGCTCAGCTCAAAGCTGACATTGAAGGCGGCGCGCGCTCCCTGCAGCTCATCCTGCAAGCGCACGGCGACGCGCTTGCCGTTCATCTGGTCGGTCTCGGGCAGCACCACGCCGAAAAGCTCCGGCGCCAGCCGGAAAATGGAATCGGTTGGGCGGAGACGGCGCGACATGCCTTTCGCGGTCGCGCTGCAGACCGTGGTCATATCCTGCTTCATGCCATTCGCCGAATTTACCTTGAGCAACACCAGCGACAGCGTCTTCTGCATGGTCTTGGCGCGGCGGAACTCCATGGTCAGGCGATCCCAAAACTGGCTGACGTCCGGCATGGAGCCGAGCAGGTCCACATTGGCTTGATGCTTCAGCGCAATGTTACGTTCCAGTTCCGCGAGCAGCTGCTGCTTCAACTGGCGCAGCGTCTGCTGACGGTCCAGCAGGTAACTGACGAAGAGCAGCGTCAGTCCGCAAAAGCCAAAGAAGGCTACCCGCAGCGTCCACTTGTTGCCTTCAGGGTGTTCGAAGACGAGTGGATACATGAAGGCGGCGAGACCGCCAGCCAGGACGAGAACGAAGACGACGGAAAGCACGGTCACCTGGAGGCCACGGCGCTCCAGTTTTTCCAGCTCCTGTTTGTTTAGTAAGTCAGTCTGGCCCATTTGGTTCGTGCTCCTGCGCGGTTCGGCGCGATCGTTTCCATCTTTTGGAAATTCCATCTTGGGAAAGCGCAGTGCGGGGAGCAATAGAACCAGAGGCTGGTGTGGCGCAAGCAGCAACCTTGCAAAACCTTCGGGAAGCTATTCAAAACGCGGGGTTTGCGAGGCAAAAAGCGAGGACAGACAAAAAAGCGGGCGGTCCTTAAAAGGATCGCCCGCTCAAACAGTCTCTAAGAGCTCAAGGCTTGTAAAACAAACCCTGAAACCCGTGGTTTACAGAGGCTGAACGTTCGAGGCCTGCAGGCCCTTGGGGCCGCGGACGACTTCGAACTCGACCGCTTGGCCGTCGTTCAGCGACTTGTAGCCATCCGCCTGAATCGCGGAGAAATGTACGAATACATCTTCCCCGGTCTGGCGCTGGATGAAGCCAAAGCCTTTGCTGGCGTTAAACCACTTGACTGTTCCTTGTTCTTTGCTCACTTCTTTTACTCTTTTCGTTGATAAAAGCTATCTGGTGCTTCGTGAACCGGAGCGATCGGGCACACACAGAAAGTGAGGCTCAAAAGCTCAGGCCGTCTTTAGCTGTTTTCTGTGTTCCGGTTCAGCTCAGGGTTTCGAACTACAACCCCGAAATCCTATAGGCGGGCACAAAAAAAGGCCGCGAGTTTGACCCGCGACCGCTTGACAACTGCAAGGCGATACAAGAGCAACAAACGCAGTAAAAAGATATCACGGGAAGCCCGGGAAGAGCAAGAGAAATCTTGCAAGGGCGCTGGTATGGGGTACGGGCAGGCTCGGCCCCCCTAAGCTGTTTTTCGGTAAGCGGTGATTCTAAAGGTGGTTCAAGCTCTTGGCTTCCTGCGGCTTGCACTGGTTGATTTTGAGGGGGTTTCATGCGCGTAGCGCCAGCCACCGCGGGCGGCAGAGCGCTAGGGATGACGCGGCAAGGAAAGCGGGAAAGCGCTCGCGGGGATTGAGCGTTTAACGCGTGTGAAAAAGTTGCGCCGATGGTCGGGAAGTCAGAGGGCAGACTCGAACTCGGTGAAGCGGCGCTCTAGCTCCCATTGTTGACGGGCACGTTCGCTGGATTTCAGAAAAGTGGCACACGCTGTCGAAGGTTTGTCCGAGCCGAGTTTGTCGTGCGCGCAGGCGGCGACTGGTTTAGTGAACTTGTCGGGAGCAGCCCACAGGCTCGCGCCGGGCACGAAAATGTGTTCGATGCCGGTGCGGACCATCTGTTTTAGATCGAAATATTTCAGGTCATAGGTTTCTACGGCGCGGACATATTCGTGTGTCAGGTCGATGCGGGAGACACCTTCGTCGTCGGTAGAGAAGGAAACCGGGATGCCGAATTTGCGATAGATGGGAAGGGGATGATCCTTGCCCGCGACGCCTAGGATCAGATCGTTGCTGGAAAGATTGATTTCAACCATGACGTGTTTTGCGGCCATTTGGTGGAGCAACTCGTGCGGGCGCTGTTCGTACATGATGTCCACGCCGTGGCCGATACGTTCGGCGCCGCCTTGTTCGACGGCCAGGCGGATATGGCAACAGAGACCCTCATAGGGGACAAGCGGCGGAGCGATTTCTCCGGCATGCAGGGTGATATGCACTTGGGGATGGAGCTTGTGGAGAAATTCGACCATGCGCATCTGTTCGGCGTAGTCAGCCATGGACGTGTAGCCGTCTTCGGGCATGACGAAGTTGATGCCGACGTAGCGGGGATCGGCCATTACGGTTTCAAAGCAGAGGATGGTTTGCGCGAAGACCTGCTGCTTCGGAAAGCCGCGCAGGACCTGACAAAGATAGCGGATTTGCAGACGGCAAGCGGAGTAAGCTCCGGGCTCGCCGCAGTGCTCGCGTCTCGCGCGATCGGCCTCGGCTTCGTCGAGCTGCTGTTTGGCGGCGGTTACGTCGGAGGAAATTCCTTTGGCCAAAAGCGAGTCGCGGAAACTCGACAAATCCTCCTGCCAACCGATTTCGTAACCCGCTTTTGCAGTGCGGGCAAAGCGCGGCGTGTGCATCAGCTCGAGGTATTGAATGTTCTGGCGATCCGCGCGAGTGGCCACTTCGTCGAGCCATTCGCCCAGGTGTTTGTCGGAGATGCCGCCGAAGCGTGCGAACGTGTTAAAGAAGTGATCGTGACCGGTGACGCCGGCAGCCGGGACGAAACCGCGCATGGAGAAAGCATCGATGAGGTTGTCGTAGAGGTGCTGATTTTTGTAGACGTCGGTGGCGGGAATTTTTCCAGCAGCGCAGGCGGCAGGGTCTCCCTCGCTGGCCGAGAAGACGGCAGTGATGCCGGAGATCGCAGCAGGATCGAGGCACATGTTGTCTTCGGCCGCGTTGCGGATCCAGGTTTCGGCGTAAATCGCACCGGCCAAGTGATTGTGCAGATCGGAGCCCTTGGGCATTTTCAGCAAGAGGTTGCGGAGCTCACCCGGGCTGTTGCGCAAGGATTCAATAGAAAGGGTGGCGCGCCTTTCCAGCAGCGTCATGGATTGCTGAGAGGCCGGTACGGGTTTTGTTTGGGATGCGACCGGGACCGCCGTCATCAAAGCTGCGAACAAAACGAAAACAGTAGACCGAGACATACTCACCGAACTCCTTCACCGGTTCATTGCAACAGAACTTCGATTTGCCGAAATTTCGCGTCGCCATTTGCAAACGGCGATTTTTCCGTACACTAGCTGGCACCGATTACGGCCACATGGGCAAGAAGGATATCAGGAGCTTCGGCTCACGGAGAAAAAGAGTGCGGACCGGTTTGGCACGTGTGTCGGCGGTGATTTTGCTGTTGCTAGGGAGCGCTTCGATAAATCCGGCGCAAGAACAAAGGCCCAGCGGCCCGATCGCGATAAAAGTCGTCGTGGTCGCGATGTTCGAGCGCGGCGAGGATACCGGCGACACGCCGGGCGAATATCAATTCTGGGTCGAGCGCGAGCACTTGGACGAAATCCTGCCGATGCCCGCGGGCTTTCACCATGTGCGCATGAACAAAGACGGTGTGTTGGGTCTCCTTACCGGTGTGGGCACCGCGCGGGCAGCCGCTTCCGTGATGGCGCTGGGACTCGATCCGCGTTTTGATCTGAGCAAAGCCTACTGGGTTATCGCCGGAATCGGCGGCGGCGATCCGGCCGATGTTTCGCTGGGTTCGGCGGTGTGGGTGGACCGCGTGATTGATGGCGACCTGGCGTATGAAATCGACGCCCGCCAGATTCCGCCGGAGTGGCCGACGGGTTACGTTCCGCTGGGGAAGAACACCCCGTACGAACAGCCGATGAACAGAGCGCGGGCGGGTCTGTTCGCCGCGAATCCCGAATTGACGGCGTGGGCATTTGCCCTGACGCGCGACGTCCCCCTGGCCGACACCGACGACTTAAAGAAGTTTCGTGCGCGCTTCACAGGATTCCCGAATGCTTTGCGGCCACCCTTTGTGACGCGAGGCGACGAGGTCACGGCCAGCACGTTTTGGCACGGCTCAAAAATGGAGGAGTGGGCGAACACCTGGGCTCGCTACTACGGCGGTGGCCAGGCGAACTACATGGTGTGCGGCATGGAAGATTCCGGTACGCTGCAGGCCCTGACATTTTTGCATGAGGCGCGGCGCGTGGACTTGCAGCGCGTGCTGGTGCTGAGGACAGTCAGCAATTACGATCGCGAGGCGCCGGGCGTTTCGGTTGCGGACAGCCTGAAGGCGTTGTCGGCCGGAAATTATTCCGCATATTTCCCGGCGCTGGATGCGGCGGAAATTGTGGGCGACAAAGTGGTGCGCGACATCGTGGCGCATTGGGAGCTGCGCGCGGCGCAACTGCCGCACGCACGATGATCGACATGGGACTGCGAAGAATCGGTTCGTCGAGAGAGGAAGCAGGTTTGCTGGAGAATTGGTTTCATCTGAAAGAAAGCGAGACGACCGTACGCCGCGAACTGTTTGCGGGACTAACGACGTTCATGGCCATGGCCTACGTGGTGGTGGTGAATCCGCGCATCCTTTCGGAAGGCGGAATGCCGGCAGACGGCGTGCTGTTTGCGACCTGCTTGTCGGCGGCGCTGGCGACGCTCTTGATGGGGTTGTGGGCGAACTATCCCATCGCACTTGCGCCGGGAATGTCGTTGAACGCGTACTTCACATACTCGGTGGTCATTGGCCGGCACGTTCCGTGGCAGACGGCGCTCGGCGTAGTGTTCTTCTCCGGTGTGTTGTTTCTGGTGCTTACTTTGACGAAGGTCCGCGAGCACATCGTCAACGACATTCCGGATTGCCTGAAGCACGGAACTGCGGCAGGAATCGGCTTGTTCATCGCGTTCATCGGGTTGCGGAATGCCGGGCTGATCGTGGGCAGTCCGACGACTCTTGTAACATTCGGGAAAATTTCTGGTCCCGGCACGTTGCTGGCGATCGCGGGACTGCTGTTGACGGCGATCTTGATGGCGCGCCGAGTCAGTGGAGCGATGTTGCTCGGAATGGCCATAGTCGCGCTCGCCGGAATTCCTTTGCGTCTGACCCACTGGCCTAGCCAGCTGTTTTCCTTGCCGCATCCTTCCGGGACATTCTTGAAGCTGGATCTGGCCGGAGCCGCAAAGCTCGGATTCGGCGAATTGATCTTCGTTTTCTTTTTTGTGGACCTGTTTGACAACGTGGGGACGCTGGTAGGCGTTTGCGAACAAGGAAAATTTCTGCGCGACGGGCAGCTTCCTCGCGCCAGCCGGGCGTTGCTTGCGGATGCCTTCGGGACCATGGCCGGCGCTCTGACGGGAACTTCGACGGTAACCAGCTACGTCGAGAGCGCGGCGGGTGTGGCCGCCGGCGGCAGGACCGGGCTCGGAAATCTCCTGATCGCGGCGCTTTTTGGCGCAGCAATGTTTTGCGCGCCCTTGGTCGCGGCCGTTCCAGCGTATGCCACTGCCCCGGCGCTGATTCTGGTTGGTGCGTTGATGACCGGCGCAATCGCGCGCGTCAAGTGGGGCGACTTCACGGAGGCGTTTCCGGCGTTTATGACCGTGATTGCGACGCCGCTTACATTCAGCATCGCGACCGGGCTAAGCCTCGGATTGCTTTCCTTCACTTTCCTGAAAATGGGCACGGGCCGGCACAGGGAGATCAGCCCGCTGATCTGGATTCTTTCCGTGCTGTTTCTCTTCCGCTATGCGTTCCTCGGCAGTGAATGACCACGCCAGCGCGCGCCCGCTTAGGCCTGAAACGAGGCAATTGCGAGCTGCTGATCCTCAAACACTTCAAACAAGTTCAGCACTCGAACCAGCTTGAGCGTCTGCAGAGCAAATTTGGAGGGCTTCAATAGTTTCAAGGAGCCGCCGCGCTGCTTGGCCATCGTCAAATGCCGCACCAGCAGGCCAATCCCGCTCGAGTCAATCATGGGTACTTCCTCAAGATCCACCACCAACCGTGCTTGGCCGGCGTTCAGCAGCTCCTTGATGGTGTCGTTGGTACGGTCCAGCGCCGGCCCGAGATGCAGTTTGCCGCGTAACTTGATGACCTTGACCTGATCCTGCGTGCGCACATCAATTTCCACGATCCGCTCCTTGATTTACGCGGCCCTTGCGAATGCAGGATGCTTGCCTGGGCGGGTGCCGTCTGCTAAAGTTCGCGCTCAACTTAGAAGAATGGCGGCAGATTTGCAAGTCGGCGGTGACCAGCCACTGCGACCAGGGGAATCTCGGGTCGAGGTGCTGGCCAGCAGAGACCCTGATTGAAAATTGATCTAAATTTACTGGCAACTGAGCTGCTTTCGTCGCAAGAATTGGCGCCGCGGGCCCGCCGCGTTGCGCAAGCGGTCGCCGAGGTCTACACCAGCGCGTTCGTCAATGTGTACACCATCGGGGCGATCGAAGGTAAGGAAGCATGGGTCGCACGCGCCTCGGCCGGCGGCGAATCAGTTATGGCTGGGCACGCCCCGATCGAGCAAGGCAGCCTCGGCGCGTTAAAAGTGCAGCAGGCAGCGCTGCTTTTCTCCGGCGCGGATCTGTCTCGCGAAGATTATGCGCATCTTGACGTTCGCCGCACGCTGCGCTCGCTGGCCTATCTGCCGATCGCAAAAGACGGCGTGCTGATCGGCGCAATTGAAATTCTGTCGTTTGAATCGGTCCTGACGCTCGACGAGTTGCAAGAGATGGAGCCGCTGGCGGAAATCGGTGCGGCTGCGCTCGCCGCTGCACAACATTACGAGACAGAACGCAACGACTCGCTGGCCTCGGTAACGCGGCTGACGCAGCTCTATGACCTGGAGCGCTCGTTCTCCTCGACCCTGGAGATGGACGAGCTGCTGCCGATAATTGGGTCGAAATTCCGCGAAGTGATGGAGTGCCTCGCGATCAACCTGTGGATGATGCGCGGGGATGAGAGCATAGAGCTGATGCATCAGGCAGGTAGCGATCCCACGACTGCCGCCGGCAGTGTGCAGAAGCCGGGCCAGGGAATTCCGGGGGATGTGTCCGACAACGGCGAGGCCGTGCTGATTGCCAGCAGCGACGACGCACGGCTGGGACCGAGGAGCGCAATGGCGGCCGCGGGGGGCGTGTCCACGCTGCTGGTGGTACCCATCATGGACCAAGGCTCCTTGGTGGGCGTCGTTGAGGCCATAAACAAAGCGAGCGGCGAATCGTTTGATGAAGACGATTTGTTCGCGCTTACTACCATCACAGAAACCGCGTCCAGTGCTCTGCACAATGCAAGCCTGTTATTGGCCGAACGAAAAGTAGAGGTGTTGGAGACGCTGGTTACGGTCAGCCACGAAATTACTTCGACGCTCAATCTGGAGCGCATGCTGCAGACTATCGTGAACGCGCCGCAAGCGGTTATTCCCTACGAGCGCGCGGCGATTGCGTTGGAACAGCGCGGCCGGTTCAAGTTGAGCGCGGTGACTGGCGTGTCGCGCCTGAACGCCGACGCGCCGGAGATTGCTCCATTGAATTCGGTGTTGCAGTGGGCCGCACTGTCAGAAGAAGTGGTGAACGTAAAGCAGCACGACGATGACATTGATGCCGACCGGGAAGAAACCCGGGCTAAGTTCAAACAATACTTCAGCGATACCGGAATGCGCGGTTTTTATGCCATACCGCTAAATGACGATACGGGGCGGGTCGGCATTCTGAGCCTGGAAAGCAGCGACCCGGATTTTCTGACTTCCGTGCATGCCGAATTGATTCAGGTGCTGGCCGGCCAAGCGACCGTAGCGCTGCGCAACGCGCAGATGTACAAGGAAGTGCCGTTCATTTCGGTGTTGGAGCCGGTGCTGGAGCGCAAACGACGCTTTCTGGCGATGGAGAAGACGCGGCGGACGCTGGTGACGATTGGCGTCATTGCCGCATTCGTTTTCCTGGTGATTTTTCCTATGCCCATGCGACTGGCGGGAGATGCGGTGGTGGCACCGGCGCATCGGGCGCTGGTGCAGCCGGAATTTGAAGGTGTGGTCGGAAAAGTTTTGGTTCGCGAGGGCGAGGCGGTCAAACGTGGCCAAGTAGTCGCCGAAATGGAGTCATGGGAAAGGCAAACTGCATTGGCAGCGGCGCTGGCTCGCTATCAAACCGCTCTGCTGCAAATGAACCACGCGCTGGCATCGAACGACGGGGCGGAGGCCGGAATTCAGCGGGTCCAAGCGGACTACTGGAAATCAGAAGTGGCCAACGCGCAGGAGCTTTTGGATCGCGCAGCGTTGCGTGCACCGATTGACGGCGTGGTGGCGACGCCGCACATTGACACGTTTGCGGGGCGAAGGCTTGAATTTGGCGACACTCTCGCCGAAGTAATCGATGCTTCCAGCGCAATTGTGGACGTCGCGATTGACGACTACGACTTGAGCCTGCTTCACACAGGACAGAATGCCGCCATCAAGCTGAACGGCTATCCGACGCGAACATTCCGTGGAACGGTCGCGGTCGTAAGCCCGAAAGGCGAAGCGCAAGGAGATTCCCGTGTTTTCTTCGCTCGCGTAGCGGTGAACAATTCGGATGGACTGATTCGCAGCGGAATGGAAGGACGCGCAAAGATTTCCACCGGATGGCGAATGTCGGGTTACGTGCTGTTCCGGCGGCCCGCGATCTGGCTGTATTCACGCATGTGGAATTGGTTTGGCTGGTAGGGATTTGAGGACCGCCATGAAGCCTGGTTGCAAAGTGCTTCTGTCATTGACGTTTGCCATCGCGATGGTTGGCTGCGGCGACCAGGAGGAAACTCCGTCCGCGGCGCAGGCGGCATCGGCGCCGGAAAAAAAATCTATGGCGGCGCCCGGAACAGCGCGGATGCCGGCCGAAGACGCCAGCGCCCCGGAACTTTCGGTCACGGCGCCACTGATTGTCGAACATCAAGTGGACGTGATGGCGCAGCGAGACGGAATCATCGCGAAGATTTCCGTCGACACCGGAACGCGCGTTGGCCCGAGCAGGGTGCTGGCGCAACTGGACGATCGCCAGCTGATGGCCAATCTGGAGGCGGCGCGGGCCAAGACCCGGAGCATCGCCGCGGATCTGAAGAACTGGCAGGCGGAAGCGGAAGTACTGAAAGCGGATTACGTCCGCGCCCAACGTTTGTACGACGAGAAGCTCATCGCCGAGGAGCAACTGCAACATGCCAAATACAAGGCCGAGTCGGATCAGTGGGACATCCTTCGCGTCAAAGAGCAGCTGAATACCGCCAAGGAAGAAGAGCATTCGCTCGAGCTCGAATTGGAAAAAACACGCATCGCGGCTCCGTTCGCCGGTTTGGTTGCGCGGCGATATGTGCGAGAGGGACAGTCAGTAGCCAAAGGCGATCGGTTGTTTTGGGTTACTGCGGAAGGCCCCTTGCGTGTTCGCTTCACGCTCCCCGAAAAATTCCTCGGCCGTGTGAAAAATGGGCAGCGGATGGAGCTGACGGTGCCGGACGTTAGAGCGGAACGGCACGAAGTAAGAGTCGTTCAGATTAGTCCCGTGGTGGACCCTTCAAGCGGCACGATCGAAGTGCTGACTGAACTGCTCGGAAGTCGCGGCGAACTTCGTCCCGGCATGACCGTAGCGGTACACGTTCCAAATCCAAAATGAACCTCACGCGCGCGCTCGACGTTGCACTGCCGGACATTCCGGCGCGAGAAATCCTGCAGCGCGTGCCGCGCATTGAACCCGGCGTGACCTTTCGTGAACACATCGAAGATGGCGAGCGGATCGTCCGTGTGTATTTTCCGAGCACCGGCCTGATGTACCGACTAACCTGGGCGCAATGGGCCCTAGCCCGGTTGTTTGACGGCAAGCGTTCCTACGCCAAGATCGCCGAAGTCTATTCGCAAGAGACGGGCTCGGCCTACGACGAGCAGGCGGTATTTGAGTTTGCCTCTGATTTGGAGGCCGCCGGCTTCTGGTACCGCACGGCGCAGGAAAAAAATGTGCTGCTGCTTTTGCAAAGCAAAGAGGAGCGCAAGAAGAGCCTAAAAGCGAAGAGCCGCTTCACCGACCTGTCGATGATCACCTTTCCGGCGTTCAATCCGGATGGTTTTCTCAACTGGCTCTATCCCAAAACAAGTTTTATTTACACCAAGTGGTTCACCGCGCTCACCATTGTGGCGTTCGCCTTCACCCTGGGCCTTACCTTGAACCACTGGACCGAAATCGGACGGGATACCGTCGAGTTCTATAATTTCACCGACAAAACGGTCGCGGATATCGGGATCCTGTACCTGCTGGGTATCTTCGTAGTGGCGGTTCACGAGTTTGCGCACGCGCATGCTTGTAAGCACGCGGGCGGGCGCGTGCCGGCCATGGGTTTCGCGCTGATCTTTCTGACGCCGGCATTCTACACCGACACCACGGAAGGCGCTGTGATGGGAGGGCGCTCAGAACGGCTGGTCATCTCACTGGCCGGCATTTGGGCGGAACTGATGGTTTGTTCGATAGCGACGCCGATCTGGTGGCTCACGGCTCCGGATACACCCATTCATGAGGGCGCTTATTTCATGATGATGCTCACGGGCATCGTGTCGCTGGTCGTGAACTGGAATCCGCTCATCAAGCTTGATGGCTACTACATGTTGTGCGAAATCATTGGCATCGCCGAGCTGAAGGAGGATTCAACCGCTTACCTTTCGGCGTGGGTGAAGCGGCACATCTGGAAGCTGCCGGTCGAGGTGCCCTACGTTGCCAAGCGGCGCCGGCCATTTTACGCAATTTACGGGTTGCTGTCGGGTGCTTACAGCTACCTGGTTCTTACGGTGGTGGCCCGCTTCGCGGGGAATGTCTCGCGTAACTTTAGCCCGGAGTGGGCCTTTATCCCACAGTACGGAGTTGCCCTGCTGGTGTTCAAATCTCGAATCCGCTTGCTGGTGAATTTTATGAAGCTGGTTTATCTGGACAAAAAGGATAGGGTGCGAGCGTGGCTGGTCTCGCGCCCGCTGCTGGCGACCGCGGCCATCCTGGGCTTTTGCCTCCTGCCGCTGTGGCATCAATCGACTACGGGGCGCTTTGTATTGGAGCCGGCGCGCCGATCCGTGGTGCGGGCCGCGGTGCCAGGCATGCTGTCGGACATTTTCGTGCAGGAAGGAAGCGTAGTGAAGGCCGGGGAGGTGCTGGCATGGCTGCGCAACTTTCCGCTGCAGTCGGATGCGGCCCAAGCGCAAGCGCGGCTCTTGATGGCATCGAGCCGAGCGATCTCGGCCCATCTTGGCAACGGCGACTACGGTTCCGCGGTGCAGGAACGGGATCGGATCACCGTAGAATCAGCACAACTCAAATTGAAGACGGAAGATTTGACCCTGAGGAGCCCGATTTATGGCGTCGTTCTGACGCCTCGCTTACGCGACCGTCTGGGCAGTTATCTCACTGCCGGCGCCGAGTTTGTGGAAGTGGCCGATCTTCAGTCGCTGCGGGCACGAATCTACGTTTCCGAGTTCGACATGTACAAGGTGCAGGAGGGAGCTCCGGCTAAGGTGCATGTTGACGGTGCGTTCAAGAAATGGGACTCCCGCGCCGCGTCGGTCACACCGGTGGCCCTAGCAAGTGATCCCGCGCTGCTAGACCAGACAAAATTCAAAGGGTTGCGACCGCCGCAATTTTATGTCGTGGAAATTCCGGTGCCGGACGAAAACGGTTTTTTGCGGCCGGGCATGACCGGAACAGCTCGCGTTTATGGCCGGCGGCGAAGTCTGATGGGGTTTGTGTTCGAAGCTGCGCAGGCCGCACTAGGTCGAAAGATTTGGTGACCAGACAGAAAAGGCGAGATGGCTGGGCAGCCCTCGCCTTTTCTTCCGCGGATGTAAGGAAGCGGCTACAGCGCGACTTTCGCGAAGTTGGCCTTGGCGCTCTTCAAAGTTGCCGCCTTGGTGCTCTTCAGGCTCTTCATGGTGGCTCTCGCGCTGCCGATGGTCTTGGCACTCAAGGCTGCCTTGGCGTTCGGCACGCGCATCGAGGCAATCTTCTCGCCCTTCACATCGCTGGCGACATTGGCCTTCTTGGCTGTCTTCAAAGTGCTGATCAGGGACTTTTTCTGGATCGACATTGCTTCCTCCACCTCGCTTGGACTGGCGTCTTTCGAAAGACGTCAGGCGATAGTGCAAGCCTGGTGCCAAAGGAAACCGCCGGCATCCCAGGGCCCGGCACACCTCGCGACGACGGCAAATCAATGACTTACGCCCGAGGGGATGGGGCCCGGCAGGGCCGCAGGGTTAAAATTTGAACCTTTGGGTTAATAATTAACTTCGTGTCGGTTAAAATTTAACCACTACAGTTTCAGCTTCCGGCATAGATACTTCATGCGCTGATTGTCCAGGCGCAGCAGCGCTGCCGCCGCCGACTTCTTGCCCCCGGTACGTCGCAGTGCGGCCGTCAAGTAGGCCACTTCGATGCGCCCCATTTCGGCGTCAAAGTCCACCCCTTCTTCGGGAATCAGAATGGCCTCCTGCCCGGAAGCGCTGTGCTGCAGCAGGTGTTGTGGCAGATGCTCGGCCGTGATGGTGGAGGCCGCAACCATCACCACCAGTCGCTGAACCAGATTCTCCAGCTCGCGCACGTTGCCCGGCCACGGGTATTCCTCAAGGATTTCCAGCACATCGGGATTGATGCTTTTTAGTGAACGCTTGGCGGCCGTGCAGTACAACCTCAGAAAATGGTCGATCAGCAGCGGCAAATCCCCATCGCGCTCGCGCAGCGGCGGAACGATGATCGGGACTACGTTGATGCGGTAATACAGGTCTTCGCGAAACCTTCCCTTGCGCACCAGATCTTCCAGGTCGTCGTTGGTGGCACAGATCAAGCGGAAATCGATCTTTTTGACAGAGCGGCCACCCAGGCGCTGTACCGTGCGTTCCTGCAGCACGCGGAGCAGTTTGCTTTGCAGCCCGGGATTGAGCGTGGTGATTTCGTCGAGAAACAGCGTGCCGTTGTGCGCGGACTCGAATAAGCCCGCGCGCGCCGCGTCCGCCCCGGTGAACGCACCCTTCTCGTAGCCAAAAAGCTCGGACTCCATCAGCGACTCGGGCAAGGCCGAGCAATTCAGGCAGATGTAAGGCTGCTCGACTCGATCGCTAGATTGCACAATCGCTTTGGCGATCAGCTCTTTGCCGGTGCGGCTTTCTCCGCGCAGCACGACGGTGGTGTTGGTGTCTGCCACGGCTTGTATCGTCTGGTACAGCTTCTGCATGGAAGCGCTGGCGCCAATCAGCGAAAACAGCGCGGAACGCCGCTCGGCCTGCTCGACGATGCGACGGCCTTCCAGTTCGAGGGCCCGCTTTTCGATAGCGCGCGAGATTAAGCCCTGTAACTCTTCATAGTTCACCGGGGCCACCACGAACTCGTCGGCCCCCGCCTGGCTCGCGCGCAGCGGAATACTGTGCTCGCGTGAACGCGTCATTGCGATCAGCACCAGGTCCTCGCGGATAGCGCGAATTTCCTGCAGCACCTCCACGCCGTCGGATGCACCGTCTCCGACGCAGTCCAGATCGAACAGCATCGCCTGCAGTCCCCGATCCTCGACCGCATCCTTGATGGCGCTTTCCGTGTCGGCGAGCTTTGCGCGAAATCCGGGCAGCAAGCTGCGCTTTATGTCCGGAAAAGCGCCGGCGTCTTCGATCACCACGGCAAGGAAGTAGGTACGGTCCGGAATCATTTTGTGGGTCGCGAACGGGCGCGATTATAAAGGAACGGTCAGCACGTGCAAAGCAGCGAAGCGGCGTCGCAATTTCGCGCCTCAGGAATTTCGATATTTACGAATCGTCGGCTGGCCCTTAAGGTGGAAATGAGACCAGCCACTCGCTAAGGAATTCTATGCTCGCCGAAAATCCTACTCCCGCCCCGGCCAAGAACCCGCTGCGGAATCCTTTTGTATACACCTCCTTGCTGATCGCGCTCGTCGGCAGCTATATCGCGTGGGTCCTGCTCTCGCGGCATGTCGAAAACCGCGCCTATGAGCAACGCCTTGAACATCAACAATCGCAAAAACAGCGCGAAGCCGACCAGCAAGCCATGGAACAGCTGGGTGGCAGCGAACTGTCGATTCAAATGCTCTACGCCACACCGCAAGTCCGCCGCGGCGAAACCGCGCAGATTTGCTTCGGTGTGGCCAACGCAAAGTCAGTCACGCTTGAACCGCAAGCGAATCCCGTATGGCCTTCCCACAACCTCTGTGTCGACGTAAAGCCCGTCAAAACAACCGTTTATACTCTGACCGCCACAGGAACGGACGGGAAATCGGTGACCCAACAAGTTACCGTAGCCGTCCGTTGAGGCGCCGCCCAATTCACCACTTGTCCGGCCAATTTACTCGCATCTATACTTGATGTGGCGCGGGGGCGGCTTAACCCATCCTTCCCCCGCGAATTCTTTTTGGTGAAGGCGCATGTCTGACCCGATTGCTAAGGTTAAGCAGAAGCTGCAGGAAGAGATCGACCAGCTCGAACACGAACTTAACGTTGAGCTACCGAAAGAGATAGCGGTCGCGCGCGCCCACGGTGACATCTCCGAGAACGCGGAATATAAGTACGCCAAAGAGCGTCAGGGATTCGTCAATGCGCGTATCGGTCAGCTGAAGAAACGCCTGGGCGATCTCGGTATGCTTAACCTCAGCAACATCCCTAAAGACAGGTCCGGTTACGGCTCCCGCATCGTCGTGATCGATACCCAGCGCGACGTTCGTATCGAATATCGGCTGGTCAGCAGCGAAGAAGCCGACGTGGACAAGGGCCGCATCTCCACCACTTCGCCCATTGGTCGCGCCCTGTTGAACCGCAAAGTCGGCGACGAAGTGAAAGTTGCTACGCCGGCCGGCGCCAAAGAGTTTGAAGTCGTTGAACTCAGCACCATCCATCAACTCGAATAACTGGTTCCACCTCGTAACCAGGCCGCCCAGCCAGCCGTTTCATCCGGTGGAGACATCTCACGCTCCAGCCAAGGATGAGAGGTTTGCATGTTTTGGGGTAGCGGTTCCGCGCTCGGCTTCCTCGCGATTCTCGGTTACGTGGTGTTCGTTTCTGGCGCTGTGCTCCTCTGGGCCCATCGTCTCGATGTTCCGGTTTGGGTCAATGATGAATTCGGCGCGGTTCGCCGCTGCGTCATCCGGCGTGCCTTTTCCGGATCGTTTCATGGCCTTCGTGAAGAGTTGGCCTGCAAAGCGGCGCCCACGGGTTTCATCCGCCGTCTGGCACGCCATCCGCGCCGCCGCATCAATTGCGGCACCATCCTCCTCAGCATTGGCCTGCTCCTTTTCTTTCTAGACTTCCTGGTTTAGCTTTTCAGACGGCTGTGCCGGTCGTGTACTTAGAACTGACAACCGAGAATGCTCTGGCCTGCCGTACAATTCTTGCCGCTATGCAACCCTCGCTAATCGTCCACGGCGGTGCCTGGGATATCCCCGACGACGCAGTAGCCGCCTGCAACGAAGGCTGCCGCAATGCGTTGGCCGTAGGCTGGTCTATCCTCTCAACCGGTGGCTCCGCTCTCGACGCCGTACAAGCCGCCGTCGTCGCCCTCGAAGATGATCCGGTTTTCGACGCAGGCTACGGCTCCCATCTCAATGCCGACGGCAACGTGGAATGCGACGCCATCGTCATGGATGCGGCGACTCTTCGCGCCGGCGCAGCGGCTGGCCTTCAACGGATCAAGAATCCCGTCCGCCTGGCCCGCAAAATCTGGGAAGAGTGTCCGCACATGATGTTGGTGGGGGAAGGGGCCGAAAGATTCGCGCAGAAAACTGGTCTTCCGCTGTGTGAGGCAAAAGAACTCGTGAGCGAAGCCGAACGCGCTGCATGGCTCCGTTGCCGTCTAGACAAACACGCTGCGATCCACCACCGCGGCCACGAACAGGGCACCGTCGGCGCCGTGGCTATGGATCGTGACGGCCGCCTTTTCGCGGCCACTTCGACCGGTGGCACCTGTTGCAAACTTCCCGGCCGCGTAGGCGACTCTCCTTTGATTGGCTGTGGGTGCTACGCTGACGGCGAGGCCGGCGGCGTCTCCTGCACCGGCTATGGCGAAGCCATCATGAAAATCGTCATGGCCAAAACCGCCAGCGATTTTCTTCGCCGCGAAGTTCTGCCCGGCGAAACGGACACTGCCGTCGCAAAACGCGCCGCTCAAGATGCCGTCGATCTCCTTGCCCGCCGTGGCAAGGGCACGGGCGGCCTCATCTTGCTCGACCGCAACGGCAATCCCGCGTTCGCTTTCAACACCCCTCGCATGGCATACGGGTTGGTTGACTCGGACGGCGCCTTTGTGACCGGGCCTAGCTCGGCCTAATACTCTCCCGCACTAAGTTTCGCGCCTTCGCGATTCACTGAAATGCGAACGCGGAGTGCTACAAGACAACGACCCGGGGATTCGGCGTCGCAGCACCGGCAAGGGGGACCCGCCACCCCGGCTGCGTTGATTACGGCTTAGCGGGAGCGGCGAAATCTGCAGGCCATGGCCAGGGCGCCAAGCCCCAGCAGCACGAGACTGGTTGGTTCGGGCGTCGTGGTCGTTCCTTCGATATTGCCGTCTTGCGTATACACGGCGATGGCCCCGGAAGTTCCATTCACAAATGTGACGCTGTCGCCACTCGCCGAGAAATTTGCTTGCACATTGGGAACTTCTTGCGAAGGGTCAAAGTAGCCCGAGCTCGATGCCCCGGTGGTACAAGGCAGCCCGGTCATGTCCGACGGCGTACTGTCCTGAGCCACGCTACTGTTGACGCCGAAACTGCCGCACATGAAGATCCCTGTGGGCAGACCAGGGTTCAGGAAGTGGAGAGTCAAGTTTGAGCCAGCGGCAAGTTGGATGATGTCGAGAGTCCCGAAGGCGCTTCCGAGGGGCTCGAGAAATGCGAACAGCGCCCCGCTGTAAGTGTTGCCCCCGATATTGAACGTGGTAAGGCTGAATCCTTCGCAATTGTCCGCATTGCTGGTATCCAAAAAATCCTGGATCTTCGCCTGGCACCCGGCCAAGCCGGCGTTGTCGCCGTACGTGGAACCTCCGCGGACCGGGACTCGATCAGCCCAACTTGGCGCGACCACGACCACGAAAAAGGCCAACAGCACGATAGCTTTCACGATGTTAGAGAAACGCATGGCACTCCTTAGCAGCCGATACCAGGGTGGAGGGTGGTCGGCTATCATGCGAAATTGATCCCCGGACTTGTAAGCACGTTTCGCGTCTGGGCGGGAGGACGCTCTCTGACCGTACGGGGACACAAACCAAGATCGGCCTCTTGGTGCAAGCACAGGACCAACCGAGATCTGGTAGCGCCGCTTGCCGGATTTCGCTACTAAGCAGCTGAAAATTAATCGCTTGTGCAAATCCGTCAAGCCGGCTCAAGTGCTGTGGAAAACCGGGCGATGTGCAAAGGTCTGCCCTGTTTGCGCTTGGATTTTCCAACTGCGCCCGTTACTCGCCCTAGCCGAGGTAGGAGAATTCGGGCCCTTCACCCGGTTTTTGAAGCTTGGACCTGGTGGGCAACCTCTCGGGCCTTTACTGCGATTTGCCGGAATCCCCTTTTCGCAGCATCCTTTTCCAGAGCAGACAAGACGGAAAGAGCCGCCCGCTTGTCTCCTCCGAGCAGTCCAATCTCTCCCTGGGCGAGTCGAGCCTCGAGCTGTAGCCTCGGAATCCCCAGTTTTCTCGCCTCGGCCGCAACCCGATCTAGTTCGGTCCTGCCTTCAGCGACTCGTCCTGAGCGAGTTTGTAAGCGACCTCGGGTAATCTCCACTGCGAGCTTTACGGTTGGATCCTGCAAGGAGACTTGGCCGATGCGAGCCATTTCATCGGTCGCCTCCTTTTCGCGGTCCAGGTCGATGAGCGCGGACGCCAAAATATTGCGCGCCAAACACTCCAGGTCCTTGAGTCCTTGCGCACCGAATGCGTCCGCAGCCTGCCGGGCAAGTACTTCAGATTCCGCCGACCTCCCGGCTCCTAGCTTCAGTCGGCCGAGTGAGAGTTGCCCCATAGCGATGGCAGATTTGTCGCCGATCTCTGTGGCTAGCTTCAGGCCAGCCTGATAGCTCTGTTCTGCACTGTTGAGTTCCCCTTGGTCCAGTTTGATATCGCCCAAGCCGAACAAGAATTGTGCCTGGTCGCCTTTATTGCCGGTTTCCTCCGCACCTCGTACCGCTTCGAGGTTGTTCTCTAGAGCCGCGGAGAAGTTGCCCTGCAGCGAATAGATAAACGCGATATTGCTCTGTGCTCGGGCTACGCTGCCCTTGTCCAGGACCGACCGAGCTTCCTCAAGAGATTGCTGATACTGACGGAGGGCCACGGAAAACTTGCCCGCAGCCTGACTGAGCGTAGCCAGGTTGTTCAGAAGCGTGACGATCTGGCCGCGGTCGTTAATCTCTTGCGCTGCGGCGAGAGCTTCCTCGTAGCTTTTCTGGGCGCTAGCCAGGTCTCCTTGACTGGCCAGAACGTTGCCGATGTTCGTGAGTGCGCCGGTGATGTCTCGACGCGATCCAATCTTTCGTGCGAATTCCAGCGCCTGACGGTGCTGTTCAAGACTCTGCTTTGCGTCACCCTGGTTTCCAGCGACCAAACCCAGAATGGTGAAGCCGCGCGCGACGAGCAGGAGGTCACCCACGGGTTTCGAGATGACGATAGATTGTCGGCACGCCGTCTCCGCACCGGCCGTGTCGCCCTGCATTGCCATCGCGGCACAAGCCCGCCAGAGGGCTTCGGCCTCCAGCAGACGAGAGCCCTTCGCTCTGGAGCCATCGACTGCGCGCAATGCGGCTTGTTTCTCCTTCAAAAAGTCGGAAAGCGATTCCGCCGCTTCGGCTTCCTTTAGATCCAAATGAGGATTTTGACTGATGGATTCAGGCTGCTTTCGAAGTAGTTCGATGGTTTTCAGTGCGTCCGTCGCTTTTCCGGCCCGGATTTGCACGTCCGCGGCGTGGATTGCGTATTCTGGATTCTCCGGATAGAGCGTCCACAACGAACGGTAGAGATCGACCGCTTGGTCCCATTCGGACGATATTTCCCGGAATCGCGCTTCGACGAGGGTCTTGTCCTCCCGTCCGAGCCGCGCAGAAAGCTCGAATGCAATTTTCGCTTCTTGCTGCGCTTTCTCGTCGTAACCGAGCCGGTTCCATGTTTCGGCCAGGTATGCATGGGCCAGGGAAAAATTGGGATCGACCTTCGTCGCTTTGGTCAGCGATTCCTTGGCGCCCAACAAATCGAAATTGCGCAGTTGTCCGAGGCCTTCAAAGTAAAGACGCGCCGCTTCGGGTGTAGATGGCACGGCCGCCTGCAATTCCGTCGACTGTGAGGGGCTAATTCCGGGTAGGCGAAGTTTTTCGCGCAAATTCGCTCCTACACGCGCAGCGAGTTCCGGAAGAGCAAGCTCGGTCCCGGATTCCTTAATCCTGCCCATCACTTCGCCGTTCTTGGCACGCTGCAGCTGCAGCGTCAGCTCCACCCGCCCACCCGCCGACTTGCCGGAATCAAAAAACGCGCCATACACAACGTAGTCGCATTGCAACGAGCGACGCACCTTTTGAATGGTGTCTTCGGAATAGGTCGATTCATTCGGAAGACCAAGGTCAATTTTCATGCGTGCCACGGTCTCTCCGGGCGTCGGAACAACCAGGTCGCCGGCTGCTAACTCCGAAGCCAGCATGTCACTGAGCGAAGTAGAGACCCAGTCGGTCTCGGGGGTGGCCGTTTGATTCTTGAACCCCAGTACGGCGACGGTCGGACGGAAGTTTTTTTTGCCCAGCAACCGACCGCCGAAGGCCCATAGTCCCAATCCGATCGCCGCAGCCACCAGGACCGCGGCGACGGCAACTAGGGCTCTTGTTCGTTGCGGGGAAATTGGCTTCTCTCGTTCACCGCCGGGCGATTTTGCTTTTTCGGGTACCGCGGGTCTGGCCTCGACTTGACCCAAAGCATCGGCCAGGGCGTTCGTGCGAATGCGTTCGACAGCGTCCAGCATTTCCCTCGCTGAGCCGTACCTGCGCTGCGGTTCTTTTTCAAGTGCTGTACGAATCACCGAATCGATTTCCGAAGAGACTTGGGGATTGATTTCCCGCGCCGACGGTGGAATCCGATGCAGGATGGAGTCAGTCAGGCGAGGGCTAAAGGTCTCTGGAAATGGACGCGAACCTGTGGCCAGTTCGTAAAGCACTGCGCCCGCCGAATAGATATCGGTACGAGCATCGATGTACTCTCCTCGTAGTTGTTCAGGCGCCATGTACGGCAGCGTGCCCACTACGCCTGAGGTCGTCGCAATGCTCTGGGTCACCTCCAGATCAGATTGCAGTGTCCGCGCGAGTCCGAAATCGAGAATTTTCAGCCTGCCGTCAAGAGTTTCGCGCAGGTTTCCGGGTTTCAGATCGCGGTGAATAATTCCTTCCGCGTGTGCAGCGCAAAGGCCGTCCAGCAGCTGCAGAGCAAGACGAACCAGTTCGTTTTCCGAAAGCGGGCCGTTTCTGATTTTTTCTATCAGACTCTTTCCCCGGACAAATTCCATGACGATAAAGCTGGTGCCGGCCTCCGTATCGAAGTCGTGCACCGTGGCCACATTGGGATGATTGAGTTTGGATAGCGTGCGGGCTTCGCGCCGGAAGCGAGACAGAAATTCCTGATCGCCGGCCAAGTCGGGAGACAAAACCTTTAGCGCGACATCGCGATCCAGCCGTTCGTCATGAGCTCGGTATACAACACCCATGCCACCGGCGCCGATTTGTTCCAAGATGAGGTAATGCGAGAGCGTTCGGCCAATCATGACGGACGAAAACGCAGGCGCAGTATTGCGGCCTGCGTCCCTTTAGCGCAGCGCGGAATCGCATCATAGTACATCGGTCGTACTTGCCGGACCGCAAACTTTGCTGAAGTAAACAGCCTAGTGGGCGATAAGAGGGAGACCCGACGGACGAGGGGGCGGAGACACGACGATATGGATGGGGCGCTCGGCGAGGTGGCGAGCACGAAGATTGCGCTGGACGCGGCGACCCCAGGAACGCACGAAAGCGAAATTCAGCGCGCCGCCAATGACCGAACTGGCTACGGGTATGAGGCGGCCTACCCACTTTTCAGCGGCCTCTTCGCCGAATTTCAATGCGAGGCGTTCGGCGACGCGCGGTGCGAGTTTTTCAATCACTTGTTTCTCGGCGAGGTCCTTGCCGAAGTCAATTCCGGTTGCCGCGGCCGCTGCGAACCAAAGCTGGCGACGCTCGTCCTCGCCTTGGGCTGCAAATCCGTAGAGTAAAGTGAGCCGCTGAATCAGCCGCAGCGTGATGATGGTGAGCAGACCGGCGTCGGGGACCAGCGTAATCATGCCTCCGAGGCCGAAGCCTGCACCTTCGGCCAGCGCAAGGCGTTGCGCGTCCTTGATCAGGTGCTGAGCGATCCAGTCAAGCCGCTCGACCGGCACCAAGTGCATGCGGCTGAAATCGGAAACGTGCAGGCGATGCTTGCGCGCCAAGTAATCGCGAAAATCTTCGGGATCGATTTCAACCGTGCGTAGTCCCTGGAAAAGGCCAAAACGGAAAAGTCGGCCAAGGGGCGAGCCAGCCGGGACGTTGTGTAACCGTGCCATGTCGTAAAGCATCCTATGCCGGATTAGAACCGGCTGACAATGGGGACGTTGCATTAGGGCGCGCAACATCGAACGGCGTCTTGAAAACCATTGAAAACGTGGCATTTGTGCTGTGCGGCGCAGCGCGGCGAGAAAGCCGCCTTAAGCCCGCGCGACGCCAACGGCGCGCATACCGGTTCATGAAATGGCGCATCGAGCGTTGACGGAAACGAACGCTAGCAGCGGCCGTACTACTTGACGCGGAAAGGCATTTGGGTAAACTGCGCTTTCGCCTATGGCAGCAACTGTCCAATTCGTGCCGACCGATACGGTGACTGATTTTGAGTTTCCGCAACGCGAGGCGGCGTTTTTCTACGGGCTGTTTTTGCGTGGACATTCCGCGGACAAGCTGCGGCAGGACATTGAAGTGCCGCCGGCGGTACTGGCGAAATGGCACCGGGAAGCCGAGCGCGAGCCGGAACTCAGAGGCGTTTTGTCGCGAATTGTGGAATATCGGCGCCACGTCCTGGCCATTTTCGACACCCTGGTCGGTTCCGAGAAGATGCCGCAGCGCATGCAATAGATCGACCGCGAACCCACCCATCGGCCCAATCGCCTTGCAGGATGATCCGAAGGATTGGCGCCTGTACGAAGGAACAGGCGAGCGAGAAGCAAAGCCAATCGAGGCAACCCAAAAGCCCACAGCCTATTCTAACCCGAGCGGGGGACAAGTGCCTCAAAATACGAGAGATTTGGCGTTTTCTAGCACTGGGTTTTTTCTGGAGCGGACCCTGAAACCCGTTTGACGGCGACTTGTCCAGGCGTTAGAATTCTCAAGTTTGCGTGCGGTTGAGGTGTACTTATGGCCAGGGTAGTCCGAACCCTACTTGCTACTGCTTTCTCTATATTGATTTCGCTGCCGCCTTCCCTGGCGCAGCAGGCGCAACAAGCGCCCGATCCCAAAGATCCTCCTGCACCACAAAAGCTTACCAAAGAACAAAAGAAGAAGATGGGCCGGGCTCTGAAAGAGCTGGACGCCCAGTACAAGCAATGGCTGCAAGAAGACGTGGTCTATATTATCTCGCCAGAAGAGCGAACGGCTTTTCTTCAATTGAGCACCAGCGAGGAGCGCGAACAGTTCATCGAGCAGTTCTGGCTGCGGCGCAGCAGCAATCCGGATCTGCCGGAAAACGATTTTAAGGAAGAGCACTATCGCCGCATCGCGTACGCGAACGAACATTTTGCTTCGGGCATCCCGGGCTGGCGAACCGATCGCGGCCGCATTTACATTATTTGGGGCCCCGCGGACGAAGTTGATTCACATCCGACGGGCGGAACCTACGACCGGCCAATGGAAGAAGGCGGCGGCTCAACCACGACGTATCCGTGGGAGACGTGGCGTTACCGGTATCTCGAAGGATTGGGGAACAACGTCATTTTGGAATTTGTGGATCCGTCTGGTTCAGGTGAGTATCACCTGACGATGGACCCATCGGAAAAAGACGCGTTGCTGCACGTGCCGGGCGCGGGCTTGAGCTTGATGGAGTCCATGGGCTTGGCGTCCAAGGCGGATCGGTTCACTCGGTCAGATGGCACCAACCTGCCGACCACAATGGGCGGGGAGCCAGCCAGCATGAACGAATTTACTCGGCTGGAACAGTACGCGAAGATTCAGCAGGCCCCACCAGTAAAGTTTAAGGACTTGGAAGCCCTGGTGACCTCCCGAATTGTGCGAGACCAGGTGCACTTTGCATGGCGCACGGATTTCTTGAAAGTGACCAGCGACACCGTGCTGGTGCCGGTGACCATTCAAGTGCCCAACAGCCAGTTGTCTTTCCAGTCGAAGGATGGCGTGCACTCCGCTACCATGAACATTTTTGGGCGCGTGAGTACGCTGACCGGCCGCGTGGTGCAAACCTTCGAAGAACCTGTGAGCAAGGATTTTCCGGATTCGTTGTTCCAGCAATCCGTCAAGCTACAGTCCATTTATCAAAAGGCTGTGCCGCTGCGTCCGGGATTGTACCGTCTTGATCTGGTGATTAAAGATGTGCAGAGCGGCAACGTCGGCGTGGTGAACACCCGCCTGCAGGTTCCCCGCTATGAAGACGAAAAACTGGAAGCCAGCTCGCTGATTCTGGCGGATCAAATTGAGCGCGTGCCGGCAAAGCAAATCGGCGCCGGACAATTTGTGATCGGCTCGTCCAAAGTGCGGCCGCGCCTTGAAGGAGATTTCACGCCCCAGGACAAGCTGGGAATTTACATGCAGGTGTACAACCTGAAGCCGGACGAGCAGACCCATAAGTCTAGTGCCACGTTCCTGTACACCGTGAAGAAAGCCGGCGAGAAGGCCGATCAACCGGCGATCTTGCAATTCAAAGAGACCAGCAGCGACATGAAGCAGACCGGCGATCAGATCACCATCGAGAGGTTGCTGCCCTTGGCCACGTTGACGCCCGGCAAGTATACGTTGGAAGTTAGCGCAACCGATTCACTGTCGAATCAAACGATTTCCCGAAGCGCGGAGTTTACGGTGAAGCCGCCGATTGCGCCCATCAAGACATCGGCAGCAAACACCACACCGGGGAGGTAGCGCAGTGCAACAGGGACGGCTCCGGAGACCATTCCGGATTTGGGGGACCCTGGTCATGGCCGCAGCGTGCTTGTCGGTGATGACGAGCGCGGCGGAAGCGCAGGCAAAGCTGGTGCCCGGCAGCCTGACGGGAGTGGTGCGCGACCTTGCGGGCATACCGCAAATGGGCGCGAGTGTGCAGGTGCTCGCCGAGGCGGCGGGCGTCAACAGTTCGAGCGAATTCCTCACCAACACTCAGGGCATTTTCCGCGGCGAGAAACTGGCGCCAGGCCTGTATACCGTTCGCGTCACTCTCGCCGGATTCTTGCCGACACTGCAGCAGCATGTCCGCATCAATGCCAACCTGACGACGATGCTGCGCATTGAGATGGAGTCGATGTTCGCGACCCTCGAGCAGTTGCGTAAGCAGCCGAATTCGGCGAAAGCCGATGCCGACGATTGGAAGTGGGTATTGCGGTCGGCGGCGGGCACGCGGCCGGTGCTGCAGTGGGACGACTACGGCGCGGTGTTGAGCGCCGGCGTGGATCGCAATGCGGGCGCTCCGAAAATGCTGATGGAATTTACCGATGGAGCTCGTCGGCCGGGATCCGTTTCCAACGTGGCGGCAGCTCCGGGCACGGCGTTTGCGTACGACCAGAAGCTCGGCGAAGGCAAACTGCTGGTTGCGGGCCAGATGAGTTATGACGAAGCGCCGGCTGGCGGCGTGGCGACTGTTTGGTTGCCGACCGGGACCATTGGCGCGGGTCCTCATACGGCTCTGGTGCTGCGGGAAGCGGCACTCGGCAATACCGGCGTGACCTTCCGCGGCATGCGGGTGGACCAGGGAGGCGCGCTAACGCTGGGCGACCGGATGCTGGTGCGCTATGGCGGAGAATATCTGTTAGTAGGGCTCGGCCGGTCGGTTTCATCGATACGGCCTCGTGTCAGCTTGGAAGCGAAACTCAACGATACCTGGCGGGCCAACCTGGTGTTTGCTTCGCAACCGGGCGCTCCGAATTCCTTGGATTCGAACGCGCTCGACTCGAGCAGCGACGAACTGCAATCTTCTTTGGTGCGTGCGCTCGACGAACTCGATGCGTTCCCGGCGCTGATGTGGCGCGACGGACGGCCGGTGCTCGAGGGCGGATGGCACGAAGAGATTTCGGTCGAGCGACGCATCGGCGAGCGTGGCAGACTGCAGATCGCCGCATTCCACGATGATGCACATCACCAAGCGGTCTTTGGCCGAGGCAGCGATCTGCCCGCGCAGGAATATTTTCAGGACGTTTTCTCGAATGCCTTCGCTTACGACGGCGGGTCAGACAGCAGTTGGGGCGGCCGCGTGGCGTTCCGCGAGAAGCTCAGCGACGATACCGAAGTGACGGCCGTCTATGCCATGGGCGGCGCACTCGCTCCGAACGGCATGACCGACGCAATTCTGCGAGATGCGCTGCACATGGTCACGCGACAAAGCATCGGGGTGAACGTTTCTACAAAAGTGCCGCGGGCCGGTGGAAAAGTGACGGTAGGTTACAAGTGGATCAGCGGTCCTGCGGTCTCGCGTGTGGATAGCTACGGCGAATCGCTCTATCAGATGGACCCCTACTTGCACGTATCGTTGAGACAGCAACTACCGAAATTCGGGCCAGGTCGGTGGGAGGCGATCGCCGACTGCGACAACCTACTAGCACAAGGATACGTGACCATGAATACGCGGGACGGCCAGGTGGTTCTGGTTCCGGCCTTCCGGACGTTCCGCGGGGGATTGAGCTTGCAGTTTTAGGGTCTAAAAAGCTGTAGGTACCCTTCCAGAAAGTGGATTTCCGCTACCAGCTTCCGCGAGGGTGGTCCTAAGTTATAGAAGCCGCAGTGAGTTAGAATCGTTAGACGTCTCCAGGGTATGGAAGGGGAGTTGCACAACGTCTAGGCAAGTGTGTTGGCCTAAGGTGCGTGGATCCTGTCCATGAAACAAAGCTTTCGCGTCAGCCTCGGAGCAGTCATATTGGCGTTAGCGACGCTGGCTGCGGTGATCTTCGCCATTTTGAATTTTGACCAGCGGGCACGGTTTGAATCGCCGGATGACGGAGTAGCTTGGCGCGATACCGATCATGGAGTCGAGGCCTGGAAGGTCAGTCTGGGCGGTCCGGCTTCGCGAGCCGGGATCCGGCAGGGCGACCGGTTGGTTGAAATTGCCGGACAGCCAGTAACGAGAGCACTGCAAGTGACCCAGCGCGTGTGGCGGGCGGGGCTGTGGAGCCAGCTACGCTACAAAGTAGAGCGAGGCGGCGAGGCGTTTGAAACGCCGGTGATGATTTCTCCGGCCGAGAAGCCGCTAACTGCTGAAAATTACCTCCGCGTTGTCGGCCTGATTTATCTCTTCATCGGAATTTTTATTTTCATCCGACGGTGGAATGCCCCGCGCGCGGTGCACTTCTACGTTTTCTGCCTGGTGTCGTTCATTCTGTACAGCTTCCACTACAGCGGAAAGCTGGACAGTTTCGATTACGAAATTTATTGGGCCGGCGTGGCGGCCCGGCTGCTGGCGCCGGCGTTGCTGCTGCACTTCGCGCTGGTGTTTCCGGAGCGCGCACAAAGTTCTCTGAAAGAATTCGCGAAACTGGGATTTGTTTATGGCCCTCCGCTGCTGCTGTTGCTCTTACATCTGAACGTGGCGGGCGCGTCGTTGGGTTTCCTGCCATGGATTGGCGCGCGGGTTTTGCTGGACCAGATCGAACTGGGCTATCTGGCGGGCTGTTTCGTCCTTGCCGGCCTGGTGTTTTATCACAGCTTTCGCCAGGCACCGTCCGGTGTGTTGCGGCAGCAACTGAAGTGGCTTTCTGGTGGAACGCTGGCGGGTAGCTTGCCGTTCGCACTGTTCTATATCTTGCCCTTCGCGCTGAACCCTCAACTCAGACCGTGGATGATTTTCTCTTCTCTAAGCCTGGTGCTGATCCCGTTGTGTTTCGGCTACGCCATCATTCGCTATCGGTTGATGGACGTGGACATCATCTTCAAGCGTGGCTTGGCGCACACGGCGGCGACCGCGGCAGTTGCGGCGGTTTTTTTCTCGCTGGTTGGCCTGAGCGGCGATATTTTTCACACCAACACCAATGATCGTTTGGTCGTGGTACTGGCAATCACGATTGCCTCATTCCTATTTCAGCCGGTGCGCGAATGGATTCAGAGACGGCTGGATCATTTCTTCTATCGGGACCGCCTGGATTACCGGCGCACCCTGATTGAATTTGGCCGAACACTGACCAACGAAGTGCGCCTCGATCCGATGCTGAGCTCGGTGATGGACCGGATTTCGCAGACACTGCTGGTGGACCGGCTGGCGATTTTCGTCGAAGACGAAGAGCAGCCGGGGAAAGTGAAACTAGCGCGCTCGATGGGAGTGCGGGTTCACAATCCTCTGGACTTGAGTTTTCTGAGCCCTGCGCGGCCGGAGATGGGGCGGAGCGCTTTGTTTTTTGAATCGCCGCGCGGCGTGCAGAACGTCGCTGATTCCGTGCGTGACACGCTCGAGCAACTGGACCTGAACTATTACGTTCCCTGCCGGATTCGCGAACACTGTGTCGCCGTGCTGGGACTCGGCAAGACGGTGGACGGCGATTTTCTTTCAAGCGACGACGTGGAATTGGTCCAAACCATCGCTGGGTACGTGGCGGTGGCGCTGGACAACGCGCAGCTGTACAGCTCGCTCGAACAAAAAGCGCTGGAGATCGCGCGCCTGAAAGACTTCAGCGAAAACATCGTGGAATCACTGAACGTGGGTGTGCTGGCGGTGGATTTGAGCGGCATTGTGGAAAGCTGGAACACTCGGATGGAACAGCTTTTTGGCGTGCTGCGGCAGGACGCGGTGGGGACGAAGCTCGACGCGCTGCTGCCGGCGGAGCTAGCCACGGAAATTGCCGCGCGCCGCGACGAAGAGCAGATCACCGGCATCTATAAGCAGAGACTGCAACATCAGGGGAAGACGCTGACTCTGAACGTTTCCATCACACCGCTGGTAAGCAAGTCCGGTGAGCACATCGGGCGGCTGCTGTTATTCGACGACGTAACGCAGCGCGAGCGCATGGAAGAGCAGATGTCGCAAACCGAAAAGCTGACATCGCTCGGATTGCTGGCGGCGGGCGTGGCACACGAAGTGAACACACCGCTAGCCGTGATTTCCAACTATATCCAGATGCTCGCCAAGCAGATGCCGGTAAGCGATCCGCGGCACTCCATCATCGAAAAGATCGTGAAACAGACGTTCCGGGCCAGCGAAATCGTGAACAACCTTCTGAATTTCTCGCGCACCGGCGCGGCGGAGACAACCAACGTCGATGTAAACCGCGTGGTCGAAGACACCCTGGCGCTGGTGTCGCATCCTTTGAAAACGTCCCAGATCCAGGTGGTCAAGAACTTGTCGGACGGATTACCGGCGGTGCGCGGTTCGGCGAACAAACTGCAGCAAGTTTTCCTCAACCTGTTTCTGAACGCGCGCGATGCGATGCCCTCCGGTGGAATTCTGGAAGTGCGCACCAACGCACACAACGGCAGCGTGGAAATCGAGGTGGTGGATACCGGGGCGGGAATTCCGCGAGAGCATATCCATCGAATTTTCGACCCATTTTTTACGACCAAGGCCAGTGGGCGAGGCACGGGTCTTGGGCTTTCCGTGAGCTACGGAATCATCAAAGAACACGCAGGGAAAGTGGACGTTCGCTCCGCGCCTGGAAAAGGCACGTCGTTCCACGTCGAGTTCCCCGCAGTGAGAAAGCCGGTTCATGTCTAAAGGTGCAATTCTCGTCGTTGACGATGAATCCGAAATTCGAGAAGGGCTGGAACTGCTGTTAACGGGCGAAGGCTACGGCGTGTCGAGCGCCGAAACAGGCGAATCCGGATTGGGAAAATTGGAAGAGCAGCCGTTCGACCTAATGCTGCTCGATGTGAGCCTGCCGGACCGCAACGGCCTGGATTTGCTGAAGGAAGTGCGCCGGCGCGATCCCGACCTGCCGGTCGTGCTGATCACCGCATACGGTTCGATCGACATGGCGCGCGCGGCGTTCAAAGGTGGCGCCCTTGATTACATCACCAAGCCGTGGTCCAACGACGAATTGCTGGCGCAAGTTGCGCAGGCAGTGGAGTCGCGTCGGCTGCGCGAAGAAAATGTCCACCTGAAGCGCGCTCTGAAACAGCGCTCCAGTTTCCCGAGCATCATCGGCAAAAGCGAGAAAATGCTGACCCTGCTGGATCTCGTGACTCAGGTCGCGCCGTCGCGTTCGACAGTGCTGATCAGCGGAGAAAGCGGTACCGGCAAGGAGCTCATCGCCAAAGCGATTCATTCGGCTTCGCCACGTACGGATAAGGCATTCGTGCCGGTAAACACGGGATCAATCCCCGTGGATTTGCTGGAGTCGCAGCTTTTCGGCCACGTGAAAGGCGCCTTTACCAGCGCGGTATCTTCCAAGAAAGGATTATTCGAAGTCGCGGATCAGGGAACGATTTTCTTTGATGAGATCGCGACCATCAGTCCAGAGACGCAGGCCAAGCTGTTGCGCGTGATTCAAGAGCGCGAGTTCATGCGTCTGGGCGGGACCGAACAGATCAAAGTGGACGTCCGCATTGTAGCGGCTTCCAACATTGAACTGCTGACGCTGGTGCGCGAAGGGCGCTTTCGCGAAGATTTGTATCACCGCTTAAACGTGATTCACCTGACGCTTCCGCCCTTGCGCGATCGCCGCGAGGATGTGCCGATGCTGTTGGCACATTTTCTGGTGAGGTATTGTGAGGAAAACGGCAAGCCGATGCGGCAATTTACACCGGCGGCGATGAAATTGATGATGGACTACGACTGGCCGGGCAACGTCCGCGAACTAGAAAACGTGGTGGAGCGTTCCGTGGTGCTTTCTACCACCGAACGTGTGGATGCGGATTTGTTGCCGGAAAGCATCCGCAGCAAGGAAATCGTGAAGGGTGTGCGGCTGCAGCTTTCTGAATTCATGCCGCCGCTGCCGGGCGAGCCGGGTTCGCGTACCGGTGCTGATCAGCCGCAGCAGCCTTCGCTGTTTCAGATCATGGATGAAATCGAACGCCGTATGATCGTGGATATGCTGGACCGCAGCGGATGGAACCAGACGGAGGCAGCGGAACGGTTTCTGATTCCGCTTTCGACGCTGAACCAGAAGATCAAGCGGCTGGGGATTGACGTGCGGCGGCGCGGACGCGGCGACGACTCGTTCACGGCGTCTTCCGGAAAGTAGCGGACCGGAAGCGACTCGGTTCGCGGGAGAGAAACATGCTAGTGAAGCGCGAGTGGATGGCGGGCACGGTGCTGTTTGCGGCCGTAGTGCTGGCGATTGTGATTCCCGTGCGGGCGCGGTCGGCGGCGCAGCAAAACGGCGCGGCCGATGAGCCGGTTCCGGCGTATCACACGCAACCTCCAGCGGGCGAGTTGCCGCAGACGATGGATCCAGAAGAGTTCGACAATGCCGTGGTAAAGAATTCTTACGCACTGGCGGCAAAAGTGAAGAAGGTGTTGTACCAGCAGCCGTGCTACTGCCACTGTGACCGCAGCCAAGGCCACGGCAGCCTGCTGGACTGCTTTACCAGCAAGCATGGGTCTATGTGCAACGTGTGTATGGGCGAAACGCTCTATTCCTACGAACAAACGCGCAAGGGCAAGACGCCGGCGCAAATCCGCGAAGGAATTCAAAAAGGGGAATGGCGCCAGGTGGACGTCGCCAAGTACCAAACCTACCCCGCCAAACCGTAGCGCCAGGATCACAGTTTAGAACGAGATGTTCGACCCCAAGCCCGCCCGGGGTCTTGCCCGATGTAACCCGTGCGCAACTTGCAAACCAAACGGGTCCGTCGCGGCGGAGGTTACCAGTAAAGGGCATAAGGCGCATGCGAGACGGGAAGCGATTGTTTGTCCAGAAGGGGTACTCTAAAATTAAAGGACCCCAGCAACCTGGAGGATAAATGAAGGTTCGCAACACAATGCGTGTAGGCACTACTGTGCTTGCTGCGATCTTGACGTTCACTGGGTACGTTCCGGCGAACGCGCAAGAGCAGGAGGAGAGTCACGTAGACCATGCAGTATCGGCGGGACAGCTCCACAAGGACGTACAGAAGGCAGTGGAAACCCGGCAAGCAAACGAAGCGGCCGTACGGGAGATGTTTGCCTCCGAGCAAGCGAAGGAAACGCTGAAATCTGCCGGCGTAGACTACCAGCAGGTGGATCGAGCCATCAGCCAGGTGAACGATGAAGATCTGGCGCGCATGGCGCAGCGTTCGCACGAAGTGCAGAAAGACTTCGTAGGCGGGCGGCTGGCCGACCGCGATTTGCTGATCATTTTGCTGGTCGCGGTGGCGATTATCCTCATCGTTGTGGCCGTGCGCTAAATACCAAGTAAAACTCAGAGCAGGGCAGTTCTGAAAACCACAAGAAAATTCGTTCTAGCCGGAGCGCTTGCCGTGGCGTGTAGCGTTGTAGCCATGGCAGGCGCTTCTGGTCTTTGGCTGGACGTGCCGTACGTACACCAGGAGAAGGATGGGTGCGGGTCGGCGTCGCTGTCGATGGTGATGCAATACTGGAAGGGCAAGAATTTTGCGGTATTGGAGGACCGGATGGATCCGCTTCGGATTCAACGCGAGTTGTACGCGAAGAAGCCCCGCGGAATCTACGCTTCGGACATGGCAAAATACCTGCGTGACAAGGGATTTGAGGTGTTTGCGTTTCGCGGCGAGTGGAGCGATTTGCGCGCGCAGGTTGCCAAAGGGCGGCCGCTGATTGCCGGGCTGAAGCCGAAGGCCGCGCCGGCGCATTATGTGGTGGTGGTTGGCGTTGATCCGGAAGACGCCGCGGTGCTAGTGAATGATCCGGAGCGCGGGAAATTGGTTCGCATCGAGCGGCACGAATTTGAGAAGGCCTGGCAAGGAACGCAAACCTGGACGCTGCTCGCCGTGCCGCATCCTTCCTAGTGTACTTCCCTTTCAAGCTGCCGACGTTTCTCCTCGCGGCTGTCTCCCTGATCGGAGTCATGCCAACCAGCGGCGCAAACGATGACGCGCCAAGGCTGGAACGGGTCAAGAGCCTTTACTCCGAACAAAAGTGGGAAGATGCAGCCCGCGAAGCGCAGGGTCCGGCGGAGCAGTCCGTGGAACTGGATTATTACGCTGGTATGGCGTTCGCCCGGCTCGGGCGGTGGAGCGAGGCACGGCAAGCGTTTTCAGCGGGCGTTAGAAAAGCCCCGGCGGATGCGCGGTTTCTAACCGAACGGGCTGGAGCGGAATACCGGCTGGATGATTTTCGCGGCGCAAAGGGGGATCTCCGGAAAGCACTGCGGCTAACGCCGGACGACTCCTACATCGCAGAATTTCTCGGAACGATTTACTTGCTCGAAGGGAACCTCGAAGCCGCGCTGAAATACTGGAACTATCTCCGAAAGCCCAGGTTGATCACAGTGGAAGTCTCGCCGCCCGCGAAAACGGACAAGACTTTGCTGGCCCGGGCCATTCTGTTTGCGCCCCCGCAAACGTTGCAACGCAATGCCTTGCTGCAGACGGATGCACTACTGGAAAACCTGGGCGTGTTTCCGCGCTGGCGGACGGACCTGGTTCCCGATGGAGACGACGGTTACAAGGCGAATCTGAAATTGACGGAGCGCCAGAGGTGGGGAGCGAACACGATCGATGGTTCGATTTCTCTGCTGCGCGGCCTGCCGTACGAAACGGTCTATCCGTCGTGGACCGGAATTGGCGGCAAAACGGTGAATTTCGATTCACTGGTGCGCTGGGATTCAGAAAAACGCAGAGTTGCAGCGAACCTGGAATTCCCGCTGTTTCAGCAGCCGGCAAGGCGAGTACGGCTATTCTTTGATGGGCGCAACGAAAACTGGAATCTGTCAGGCAGCTTTTTAGGTGGGAGTAGCGCGATCAGCGATCTGAACATGAAGCGGTTTGTGGGCGGCGCGGAATTGCACTCGGTGGAGAGCGGTTGGTGGGACTGGACGGCGGGCGTGGAGGTCGTCTCGCGAGAGTTCCGAAACCTACCGGTCGGTCTGCCGGGCAGTGCGACGCCATTCTTTACCGACAGTCGCACGTTGGGTGCGCATATCGGCGTTCATCGCTGGCTGGTGCGAATTCCGGAGCGGCGTTTCACAGTGGAAGGAACGGGTGAGGTACGTGGCGGCCGGAGTTATGCTGCCGGACTCGGAGCCTTCGGTTCGGTGAAGGGTCTCTTGAGCGCTCGGTGGCTGCCGAAGGCCCGCGGAGAGGACTTCGAGTTTGTGAGTCACTTGCGCGGCGGCGATACGTTTGGCGACGTGCCCCTGGACTTGCTATATGAGCTGGGAGTCGAGCGGGATAACGATTTGGAAATGCGGGGCCATGACGGAACCACAGGTGGACGCAAGGGGAGTGCGCCGCTCGGGCGGCGATACGTCTTATGGAACTCCGAGTGGAACAAGAACGTCTATGACAGTGGGTTTTTTCGCGTACAGGTGGGGCCGTTTTTTGACACCGGTGCGGTTGCCGATCCGAGCGGGTTATTTGGCTCGCAAAAGTGGCTGTTTGACACAGGAATTCAGGCCAAAGTGCGGGTTCTCGGCAGCGTGTCGGTTGTGCTGTCGTACGGGAGGGACTTGCGTGACGGCAAGGGCCTATTTTACGCCACGACGTTGCGCTGAGGTTTGCCATTTTCAGAACACCGGTTCACGATGAGTTTTTGCTAGACTAAATCGGTTTGGGCGGAGGAGTTTTCGACGCCGTATGGGGAGACACATGCCATCTTCATTCCGAGTGCGCCGTGTTCTTGCGGTTGTGATTCTGATCGTGGGGAGCCTGGGAGTCGTGCGCGCCAGTGGACGTGCTGACGATTCCGGCGGCTGGGGATTCAGTGAAGCGAACCTCGATCGCTCGTGCAAGCCCTGCGATGACTTCAACCAATTCGCGATGGGCGGCTGGATGAAGAACAACCCGATCCCGGCCGAGTATCCGAACTGGGGTTCCTTCACAATGCTGGCCGACCGGAATCAGGCGTCTATGAGGGTGATCTTGGAAGAGGCGGCAAAAGCCAACGCCTCGGCCGGTTCCAATCAGCAGAAGATCGGCGATTTTTATGCGAGCTGCATGGATACCGCGGCCATCGACGCCGCCAGCGTAAAGCCGCTAGTGGCCGATTTCGCGGCCATTGAGGCGGCAAAAGATGCGAGCGAACTGCAGCCATTGATCGGCCACCTGCAACAGGCCGGCGCTGGATTCTTGTTCCGCTTAAATTCGACGCAGGATCTGGACGAAAGCACGCAGGTGATTGCGGAAATCAATCAAGGCGGACTGGGGCTGCCCGACCGCGACTACTACACGCGCACAGATGAGAAATCTGCGCAACTGCGGACCGACTACGTAGCGCACGTGGCCAAGATGTTTGTGCTGGCCGGCGACTCCGAGGAGAAAGCAAAGGCGGAAGCGAAGGCGGTGATGGACCTGGAGACCGCCCTGGCGAAGGCGTCGATGTCGCGCGTCGAGATGCGTGATCCGCATGCGGTGTGGCACAAAATGACGCTGCCACAACTGAAAGAGCTGGCGCCCGGCTGGGCTTGGGAAGCGTATTTCCGGCAGCGGAATGCGCCGGAATTTGCTTCGATCAACGTTTCGCAACCGGACTTTTTCAAGGAAACAAACCGGCTGCTAACCGCGACTCCGCAGAAGGATTGGAAGACCTATCTGCGCTGGCATGTGCTCCACGCCAGTGCCACCCAGCTCTCCGAGCCATTCGTGCAGGAAAATTTCAATTTTTACGGAACCAAGCTTTCCGGCACCAAACAGCTGCAGCCGCGCTGGAAGCGCTGTTCGCAGAGCGTCAACCGCAACCTTGGTGAAGCGCTGGGGCAAGTTTACGTGGAAAAGTATTTTCCGCCAGAAGCCAAGGCGCATGCCCGCGTTATGGTGATGAATTTGATCGGCGCGCTCAAGAGCGACATTCCGGCGCTCGGTTGGATGGGGGCGGATACCAAGAAAGCGGCGCTGGAAAAGCTGGAGGCTTTCCAGATCAAGATCGGCTATCCGGACAAGTGGCGCGATTATTCGGCGCTGCCGGTTGACAAGGGAAGCTACCTGGCCAACGAGCGGCGCGCGATGGCGTTTGAGAACGCGCGAGACTTGAACAAGATCGGTAAGCCGGTGGATCGCGCCGAATGGCAGATGACGCCGCCGACGGTGAACGCTTATTACGATGCCACGATGAACGAAATTGTTTTCCCGGCGGGAATCTTGCAGCCTCCGTTTTACGATCCGAAAGCGGACGATGCGCTGAATTATGGCGGCATGGGCGCAGCCATCGGACACGAAATAACGCATGGCTTCGATGACGAAGGCTCGCAATTCGACGCCAAGGGGAACTTGCGCGACTGGTGGACGAAAGAAGACCGCAAGAATTTCGATGACCGGGCGACTTGCGTGCAAAAACAGTTTGACGGGTACGAAGTGGAGCCGGGCCTGCACGAAAACGGGAAGTTAGTGCTGGGAGAAAGCATCGCGGACCTGGGCGGCTTGGCGATTTCCTATGCCGCGTATGAGAAATCCATTGAAGGGAAGCGGCCGCCGACGTTGGGCGGATTTACGCCGGAGCAGCGGTTCTTCCTCGGGTGGGCGCAGGTCTGGGGTGCGAATCTGCGGCCCGAAAATGCACGACTGATGGCCAATACCAATGAACACCCGCTGCCGAAGTTCCGGACCAACGGACCGCTCTCCAACATGGAGCTTTTCGCCAAAGCCTTCGGATGCAAAAAGGGCGATCTCATGGTGCGGGGAAACCTTTGCAAGATCTGGTAGCGGAACAGGGCGTCGTGGCAAGGAAACGGAGTCGCCGCGTGCGCGACGCCGCAAAATTGTCTAAACTATTTCAGCCCGCCACAAGCTCATGAAAACCATCCTTGTCACCGGCAGTAGCGGTCTGATCGGATCCGAAGCGGCCGAGCATTTCGACCGACAGGGCCACCGCGTCATCGGCGTGGACAATAATATGCGCCAGGTGTTTTTTGGCGCGCAGGGCGATACGACTTGGAATTTGCAGCGGTTGAAGCGTTCCACCAAAAAGTTCGAACACGCGAACATTGATATTCGCGACCGTGCGGCCCTGGATGATTTGTTCAAGACCAACCGGTTCGACATGATTGTGCATTGCGCGGCGCAACCGTCGCACGACAAAGCTCGTGACATCCCGATTCTCGACTTCGAGGTGAATGCGCTCGGTACGGTCAATCTTCTCGAAGCCACTCGCCAGCATTGCCGCGACGCGGTATTCATCTTGATGAGTACCAACAAGGTTTATGGCGACTCGCCTAACGAAATTCCGCTGAAGGAGTTGGAGACACGTTGGGAATACGCGCGTCCGGAAGACTACAACGGAATTACCGAAGCCTGCCGTATCGACCAGACCCTGCATTCTCTTTTTGGCGCATCCAAGGCCGCGGCGGACTTGGTAGCGCAGGAGTATGGCCGCTACTTTCAGATGAATACGTGTATCTTCCGCGGAGGTTGCCTGACCGGGCCGTCGCATTCGGGCGTGGAACTGCACGGCTTTCTGTCGTATTTGGTGAAGGTGGCGCTGGCCGGCGGAACCTATTCCGTGTTCGGCTACAAAGCCAAGCAGGTGCGCGACAACATTCACAGCTACGACGTCGTTCGTGCCATGGAAGAGTTCGCGTCGAATCCGCGGCCGGGCGAAGTTTACAACCTCGGCGGCGGCCGGGCCAACAGCGTGTCCATGCTGGAAGCAATCGCGCGAATTGCGGATATGACCGGCAAGAGACTGAACTGGAAGTACGTAGATGAGAACCGCAAGGGAGATCACATTTGTTATATCTCCGATCTGCGGAAATTTGCGTCGCACTACCCGAACTGGAAGATCAGCAAAGACCTTGACGCGATTTTTCAGGAGATTATTGCTTCGCAGCAAGCGCAGCAGACGCAAAGCGTTGCGGGCTAACGGCCGTTTTTCGCGTATTCAGGAATCCTTGCGACCCACCGCGCATGACCATCCTTTGCCTTTGCCGCGAAGAGCATCACTGGAAATTGATACCGGGCTATGCCGAGGCGTTTCGCCGGCGCGGAATCGAATTCAGGTGTGCAGAAGACGCGATCCCGTTCGATGCCAGCCTGGATGAGGTAGTTCGACGCAGCGGGGTGACCCCGTCAGCGATCTTCCATTTTGAATCGGCTCATCCGCTTTTTCCGATCGGACTGGAAAAATCAAGCATTCCCACGGTGTGCTTCCATCCGGATACCTACGCGTTCACCGAGCGGAGAATCCGCTGGTCGTCGGTCTTCGATCACGTCGTGGTCTTTCATCCGGGATTTGTGGAGCGGTTCGCGAAGGCCGGACATCCCGGCGCCTTACTGTTGCCGCACGCCGTACGGCACGAATATTTCGACGGACCCGAACTGACGCGCGAATTTGAAGTCGCTTGGGTGGGGCAAACCGGGGGACCGTTCTACCAGGCGCGCGCTGAGTGGCTTCCAAAACTCGCTCGGGGATTTCGCACAAATGACTGGTCGCGCCCTTACACCGTGCAAGAAGTCGCGGAGACCTACCGTCGCTCCAGGATCGTGGTCAACATCGGGCGTGACGATTTTCCGCAGGACGCCAACTTGCGGGTGTTCGAGGTTCTGGCGGCAGGCGCGCTATTGCTGACATCGCTCCCCAGTGAATTGGAACAACTGGGCTTCCACGAAGGTGAGCACTTTGTGGGTTATCGCGACCATCGAGAAATCAACGGCTTGGTGCGGAGATTTCTGGACGACGAGCCCGCACGAAGGGGAATCGCCACCGCCGCGCGGGAATTGGTGTTAAGGGAACATACCTACGATCGCCGGGTCGAACAATTGCTGTCGCGGCTCGAGGAAAAACCTGAACGTCGGCAGGCGCCGGCGCGTTTTTGGCCGGATGCGCGCGCTCGCCTGGTAGCGATGGATTTCTATGCCGCCCATGGCCTGACACAATGCGCCGCCACCCAATTTCGCCGTATTGCGGGACGCGGTTTTCGCGAGACAATAGAAGCAGCTTCTCTGCTTTCTCGCGCATCGTTGCGCTCCTTGCGCGGCGGGTGATGCTACGACGGGTCACAAATCGTCGGCGGTTTTGCGTGAAAACAGGAATGCGCACAAAAGAATGCTGACACTTGGGATCAACTATTCGCAGATGCATGATTCGTCCGCGTGCATCGTTCGCGACGGAGAATTGCTGTTTGCGGTTGCCGAGGAGCGCATTTCGCGCCTGAAACATGACGCTCGCTTTCCGCAATTGGCCATTCAAGCTTGTCTGGATTTCGCGAAAGTCAGCGCGGCGCAAGTAGATGAAGTATGTTTCGGGTGGCAGCCGGCAGGTCAAGTGTTTCGTCACGACCTGAAGCTTTACGCCACTGGCCAGTGGCCCGTCGCTTACATGAATTTGCTCAACTCCACCCGCCACTTTGCCAGCATGTGGCACCAGGAATCCGGAGCGGCTCCGTTCCGGCGAATCTTCGGATCCGGCAAGGCGCGCTTTCGCTACGTGGAGCATCATCTGGCCCACGCTCTGAGTTGTTATGCCTATTCGGGCTTTGACGATGCGGCGGTCGTGGTCATGGACGGCCGCGGCGCGTGGGAAGCCACGTCGATCTGGCACGGTCACAACGGACGACTCGACCATGTCCTTACGCTGAACTGGCCCGACTCACTCGGATTGTTTTACGCTCAATTCACCGGCTTTTTGGGGTTTGTGCCCAACAGTGACGAATGGAAAGTGATGGGGCTGGCGCCGTACGGCCGACCTGGAGTCGATCTCAGCGCGTATATCAGTCCCGACGATTCACCTTATCGCGTACACGCCAAGCAGTTGATCGGGGACAGTTTCGGTTTTTCGCATTTTGTACCTCGCCTCGGCGAGCCTCGCGAACCCGAATCGGACATTTCCGAGCACCACAAGAACGTCGCCTTTGCCGTGCAAGATGCTTGCGAAATGGCCATGATGTCAGTGGTCAAACTCGCGCTGGCAAAAACGAAAGCCACTAATCTTTGTCTGGCAGGAGGCGTAGCTCTCAATTCCAAAGCCAACGGGAAGATTGTTGCATCGGGAATGATTGAGCAGATTTTCGTGCAACCCGCGGCGTCGGACGACGGTGTGGCATTGGGCGCGGCCCTCGCTCCTTACCTGGATGGACACGGCAAGCTTCCGAACAAACCGATGCGTCACGGATATTGGGGACCGGCGTTCGATGACGAAGCCATCGAAAAGGCGTTGCTGACTTACAAGATTCGTCACACGAAGCTGACCGACCCGGCAAGTACCGCCGCGCAATTACTCAGCCGAAGCAAAATCCTGGGTTGGTTCCAGGGACGCATGGAGTTTGGCCCGCGCGCGCTCGGCAGCCGTTCGATCATTGCCGATCCGCGCGACCCCGAAATGAACGCCAAGGTGAACAATGCTGTGAAGTTTCGCGAATGGTGGCGCCCATTTGCGCCTTCCTTCAAAAAAGAAGCCGCACCCGAATATCTGGAATCAGCATACGATTCGCCGTTCATGATTCTGACGGCGCAAGTGCGTCCCGAGAAGCGCAGCGTTATTCCGTCGGTAACACACGTGGACGGCAGCGCGCGACCCCAGACCGTGGAACGCGAAATCAATCCGCTCTACTACCATTTGATCGACGAATTCGGCAAAATCACCGGAGTCCCGGTCATCATGAACACTTCTTTTAATTTGCGCGGCGAGGCCATTGTCCACACCCCCACCGACGCACTACGCACTTTTTACAGCTCCGGCATGGACGCGTTGGTCATCGGCAGCTTTCTCATCGAAAAATGAGCGCGGAGCGTGTCATCGCTCTGCTGGGGCGCCGGGACGAACCGACCGACGCCGTTGAGGAGTATTGCCAGCTTCTGGGCAACGCCCTGAACGAACATTCCTTCAGCGTCGAGCTCCGCCGCGTCCCCTGGAATGAACATGGCTGGCCGGCGTCGTTGCATGCCCTTCGTCTCCAAGCTGAATCCTGGCGCGGCGTATGGGTTTTGGTGCAATACACCAACTTGGCGTGGTCGTCGCGAGGCTTCCCCGGCCGTTTCCTTCGCGTGCTGCGAGTTTTGCGCAAAGCCGGAGCTCGGATCGCCGTCGTCTTCCACGATGCGGAGCCATACAGCGGAACCCGTCTGATCGATCGCTTCCGGCGGACGGTTCAGCTTCGCGTCATGCGCGATGCCGTAGCATTTTCGGATTGTGTCGTGCTGACCGTGCCGCCCGCCCGTTTGAGCTGGTTGCCGGATCCTCCGGCAACCGCATCTTTCATTCCGGTGGGAGCCAATCTTCACCAGCCGCTGCTGGAGCAGGATCACGACCTGCTTCACGATCCGCCCACGATTGCGGTTTACAGCATTACCGGAGGAACGCCTGGCGACCGCGAAACCGATGAGATTATTTGCGCGGTTCGCCACGCCGCCGCAAAGATCGGCAGGCTGCGTCTGCTAGTCTTCGGGCGCCATGCGGAAGTACGTGAAGATTCGCTCCGGACCGGCCTGCAGGATTGCGATGTGGACGTCAGAGTGGAGGGGGTGATCGATGCCGACGCGCTAGTCGACCGCTTCGCCGCATCTGACGTTCTACTTTTTCTTCGCGGCACAATTTCCTCTCGGCGAGGCAGTGCGGTTGCCGGTATCGCCTGTGGGCTGCCGGTCATTGGCTTGCGCGGCCAGGAGACCGATGCGCCCGTCACCAATGCCGGAGTAATCCTTTTCGACGACATTCCGGATCGGGGGAAATTAGTGAGGCAGCTTGGCGAAGCACTCATCCAGGTTTTTTCTGACGATGCACACCGCCGGGAACTGGCATTTCGGAGCCGCCGCGCTCAGGAGCATTTCTTCTCTTGGCCGGCCATTGCGAAACGCTACGAGGAGACCCTCCGCAGCTAACTGGACTAGTCCCGGGCCAGCGGCTCAGGCGGTCTCATGTGCAAGCAGACGCTGCTTGCATAACTGAATTGGACTGGCGGGAAGCCGCCTTCGGCAGGCGGCTGTCAGCAGAGCTCGAAATACGTTAGGTCAGTGTCCTGCGTTTTGCGCCCAAGCCAAGGATGCCGCTACCCAGCAGAAGCAAGGTGGACGGCTCCGGAACTGGTGAGCGATGTTCACGGTCACGATAGTAGGGGTGTAAGTTCCTGTGGCCAAGAACGAGCCCACCGCAAACCCATCACTAAACCCAGCACCACCATTCCCCTCCATTCCAATGCAAGCGGCACCGCCAATAACAAAACTGAAGTTACCAGCGCTACAGAGACTGCTCGCGGCGGAGTTCCAGCCAAACCCTGTCACGGTAGCGCCGCTAATCTGCGTCAGGCCGGAAGTAACAGTTCCCGAACTAGTGAGCGTCGGTTCAGTAAAGCTGAACTGAGTGTCGAACGCGAAGCCGCTACTGTTTAGTGAGGTCACCGTGTAGCAGCTACCAAAGTGCAACGTGAGTGGTTTCGTGAGCTGATTGACCGTGCGAATGTCGAACATGAATTGCACTACATCGAAGCATCGGATGCGCTGTGCAAAAGCCAGCTTCGGAACCGAAGTAAGGGCTGCCTGTCGGAACTCTCTGGACCAGCGACGCTGACTTTGAATCCATCAATGTGTATTTTCAGCCTCCAACGGAGGATGAAAGATTCAATGTCATCTGTCATGAGCGCACGTGTGAGGTGTAGGTTAGATTTTAGATAACTAAATGGAATGTCGTGAAATAGTAGCAAGGCGCAAAAAGCCGCATGTTTACTGAATTTGTGAACAGTGGCGGAGGAGGAGGGATTCGAACCCCCGAGACCCTTTCGAGTCTAACGGTTTTCAAGACCGCCGGTTTCAACCGCTCACCCACTCCTCCGTTTCTAATTATAACTAGAAGCAGCACTTAGCGGGGCGATTGGTGACACTTTTAACTTCGTTTGCTGCATTCTGGTGCAGGGTGTCACCAAACTGTCACCAAAACCTTCGAGCTTCGCAACTGCGTTCCTTTTGGAACCGAGATTCGGGTGCGCGTAGCGCATGGTTACCGTGACCGTCGAATGTCCCAGCAACTGTTGCACTGTCACTAGATCCGCCCCCTCTTCCAACAGCCGGGTTGTGAAGGTGTGCCGCAGCCTGTGCCACGTGATCCCTTCAATTCCGGCCTTCTTACACGCCAAAGCGAGGCCCGTGTCGAGATCCACAAACGGGTTTCCCGTTTCGTGGTTATAGAAAACAAACTCATTCTTCCGGCCTAAAGCCCAATAGTCGAGAACAGCCCGCACTTTCGTATTAATCGGGATTTCTCTGTTTCTTTGTGTCTTTTGGGCAAAGACCGTTAAAAGGTTCTTTTCCAAATCCACGCTTTTCCAGGTCAAAGAAAGAATTTCTCCGATCCGCAAACCCGTATTCAGAGCAAAAACCACAATGTCCTGAATGTACGGAGTCGCGAAAGAAAGAAGTTTCCTTTCTTCCTCCAAAGAAAGAACACGGTTTCCCTGATTGATTTCCTGGAAAAACTTCACTTTCTTTACTGGATTCGAACCTAGGTAATCGTCCCAAGCCATAGCGAGATTGAACATCCGCTTTAAAAGAGCAAGTTCACGGTTTACGGTGGAACCGGAAACTTGCTTTCGCCGGTAGAGCTTGAACCCCTCGATATCAGCCGGAAGAATTTCCCTGAGCTGGCGTTCTTTACCGAAATGGGTTGTAAGCGGCTTTAGCATCTGTTCATCTCTAACCCAGGACCGTTTGTTTCCTTTCGCGTAGTCCATGTATTTGGTGCTGAATTCCCCGAAAGCGATCTTCGAGGGAGGTTTGTAAACTCCTCTAGCAATTTCGGACTGCTTAATCGCTAGGAGAGCCTCAGCATCAGGTTTACGGGTGGTACGTGCGGAAACCTGGACGCGATTTCCATTTGGCTCGTAGAAATCGATCCACCACTTGTTACCTCTCTTGAAAACTCCCAAATGCGGCTTCCTTCCTACCCTTTGCCAGCCGCGCCGGTATTCTACGCAACTGAGGGCCCGAATGTCCCTTTCTTGTCAGTCCTGGCCTCAAAGCGATTGGCGCGGATAAATCTCTCAAGATCCGCTTTGTCAAAACGAAGCGCGCGCCCCACTTTCACGAATGGAATTCTTCGCTGCCAAACCCAGCCATAGAGAGTTGAAACCGAAATGCTAAGCAGACTCGCGGCCTCTCGAATGGTCAGCAACTCGTTAGTCGCCTGTCTTTGCATATTCAAATTAACTTCCCGGCCCGATTGTCTTTTCGTGGAATCCACGTCAACGTAAGTTCGATCTTCTTTTGCTCGACGAGGGTTTTTAATTCCGTTGCAAGCTTTTCCAATTTGGGGTCGCGAATTCTATATTCGCCTCGCAGTTGCGAGACAACTAACAACGAATCCGAAAGCACCTCCACCCTTGTTCCCTTCAACCGTTTTAGCGCGGAGATCACGCCTCGATATTCGGCTTCGTTATTGCTGAGACCTGGGACACGCTCGATGTGGCGCTCGCCAGTGTCTTCACGAACCCACGCAAAACCAGAGCCTTGCCCGTCCGGGCGTTGCCCGGCGCCGTCCGTATAAATTCGAATAGCTGTGCCATTCTTTTTCATCGCTTTTGTCTCCAGTTTGACCAACCGCGTGGCATGAATTCGTATCTGCGGAACTCATCGCGTGTGAGCTGGACGGAAGGCGTAGTAACCGAACGCCCGACCGGACCTGAGGGACTCAGCTGAGCGATGAATTCGGCGTTGGGTAACGGCCCGCCGAAATGAAGGGCGCCGAGCTTTTTTGCGGCATACTTGGCCGCGTAGAACGCTCCGCCTTTAGCAGGTTCAAAAGGCAAAATCGCTGTCCGGCCGAACTGCTCAAACGCGCTACGCCACCACTCCTCGCGAATTAGATGGGCCACTCCAGCAACAAGCGCGTGGCAGTGATAGCGTCCGCTTATGTCTCCAAATTCTTCGGCTATCATCCAGCGAATCGGTTTATCCGCGGCTGTCTGAACATCCAAAAACCAGTCCTTGATTTCGACGAGTGCCCGGTCGGGCACCGGCGGACCCGGTTTCCTTTGGCCCTTGAACTCTGGCTCCCAGTTTTTTAGTCGAGGATCATCAACGAAAATCTTGAGTGGACCGAATTGCCTCGCGATGGAATATTGTCGAGGCGCACCTGAATTCGGGTCCCGTTCCAAGTCCGGATGCCTATCCCTAAAACTAATCGGATTAATGAACCAGTCCCAGGGCCCCAGCGATTCGGCTACCCACGAGCCAAAAGCGGATGCCAGTTTGCGCCTACGCTCAATGGATGCCTGTGCACGCTCCGTTTCCTGCTCTCGGTCAGGCAGCAGCCGCAAACCGCGCCGCGCCTGGCGTTCGAGTAGCTCCGCATATGCTTCGTTCATAAAGCGCGCGCCTCCTAGCGCATCTGCGCACACGTTCCCCTACAAGGATGGAAGAATCAGTACCGCCTTCGGCGGCACTGCCTGGAGGCTTCGCCTCCAGACCTCCAGACAGACTCTTTTGATCCAAACCGGCATTCACAAGAGCGAGCTGGAGCAGGGCCACGGTGCCGTATAAGTCGGGGGATGTATGGTCTGTCAGTCCTACAGAGCCCCTTCTGTGCTCTCCGTGACCCTGCATTGGGCTTAGCCTGAGGGCTAAACCAAATTCTTCGATTTCGCCCACGCTAGCCGGTTCCGGCCTCTATTCGTGAGGCTCCAGTGATTAAGTTTTCGTTTCGAGCGAAAGAACACTCCAGATTTGTATTTCTCTTGGCGTAAAAGGCCGTAATTTTTGAGCCGTCTTAAACGTGTTGCCAGACTCGCCTGGAAAGATCTCGTGTGCAAATTGGGAACTCCCGTGCTTTTTGCGAGCTCTTTGCACGTTACGGGAAAAAGAAATGTGGAAACTAGCTTCAAAATCTCAAAACGCGTCATGGGTATCCCGATGCTGTCTGCTTAGCAGAGGAATCGGTCCTTCGCTTTCGTAATCTTCTGCAAATTCAAAATGCATTTGAGTGAGTTCCAGGCAAACTTCGTTCTCATTTCGTGAAACAAACGAAATTTTTCGCGTTATCAGAAGAGCGTAGAGAATCCTTCTAAAGATGCTCGAAATGGTCATTTTCGAGGCCCTAGTTGCTTCGGTGAGCTTGTCGAGATGGCTCCATTCCAGATCGATTCTGAGATCTTCATTCCTGTATTCGCGAGGCGGCTCTTGCAACGACCGCAAATCTGCGTCTGTTAACCACGAGAGGCCACATACAACTCGTCGAATGGCCTCTTTCACAGTGATTGCTTGTCTGGCAGTCGCCGCCCGAAGGGTCCCAAGGAGCGATGCCGGAAGAGTCAGGGTTATGGAGCTTCCCGGTTCAGTCATTATTGCCCCTCCGACGTTCGAGCTTTGCCGAAACGCGCTTGATGCGTTCTCGGAGCGAAGGCTTTAGCCAGACCGGGGTTCTTGGGGACTTTAGGGCTGCACGCCAGCCCCTTAGGCGAACCTCGATCGAGTTATCGACCCTTTTCATGGGTGCACGCTCCGCTCATTTGCGCTAATTTGCTTCTCTATTAAAAGGAGAACCGCCAAGAGGGTGTCTGGGAGAATTACGCTAAGTCATGGAGAATCAAATAGAACCGATCGCCAAACGAATTGCGCCTGATATTGTCGAGTATGTTTGCCCTACGTGCGGCTGGTATGACTTGAGCGGCGTTTTTCGTGAATTTCTTCGTTTTGTTGATCACCTAATCCAAGACTACTGTTTTAAGTATCATCCAATGCTGAGCCAGCCCCTGATTCAGGCCAACGGTATCGTTTGGTTCAGAAAACCGGGGACAAATGAACTAATACTCGGACTACCCGTTTACAGGCCCGATTCGCCCGACTGGAAGGTTTTGTTGGATAGCGGACAAAAACTTTTGCCCCAAGCAAAATGGTTTTTGCCGGATATTGCGGACTGGCTGGCTGTAGCCTTGATCAGTCTCAATGAGCTTTGCTCATTGCAAACAAGCAGCATAATTACTGCCGATAAACTCGTAAGTTTGATTTCAACGCTGGAAGACAAGTTTCAAGATCAAAAAAACTACCTGCTGCGTCATGAGGAAAATCTCAAACAAGTGGGGATGGATCCAAAATGGCTAGCTAAACCGGGTAATCAACCGAATTTTGTGGCTCGGTCTATGGCGGGCGCAAGATGGGGACTGACTAGCTCCACTTCTCGCGAGATGATCCGATCTGTAAGTAAATCGGAACGAAAAGAGGCGTTTTTGAAACTCAAAATCCCGAAAGAGCGGGGTTGGTGGGAGCCGCAATAGCCGATAACGAAGCCTGGAAACTTGGGGAAAGCCGCAAGTGTTATCATTCTACCGCTTGGCCGCAGCACCTTCCGCGGGGCTGCATAGGACCTGCAAGCCAAACTCGATGAACGGCGAACTGCAAAACAGTCAGGAGCAATATTCGGATGAGTTTTCGGTATATCGGGTCCAAAGCTAGAGTTGTAGAACAAATAGCCGAGCACCTCGGTCCGCCCACGGGACATTTCTTCGTCGATGCCTTTTGTGGAACTGGTGCTGTTGCCGAAGTGGCGGCATCAAGAGGTTGGCGGATTCGTTTAAACGACCATCTCGTGTCAGCAACGACGATGGCAAACGCTCGACTTCTCTCGACTACCGACGTCCGATTCGAACAGTTGGGCGGCTATCGCTCGGTAGTCGATATCCTTAATCAAACTCCACCCGACTATGGCTTCATCTGGAAGGAGTACAGCCCAGCCTCAGCTCGAAGATTGAAGATCGAGCGACGCTACTTCACGGAGAAAAATGCCGCCCGGATCGACGGGATTCGTCTCCAAATTCAAAAGTGGCGAGCGGATTCGCTAATTGACCAAAATGAAGAAACTCTCCTATTAGCAGACCTCTTAGCTGCAACTAATCGCGTTGCAAACATTGCGGGAACCTATGGATGCTTCTTGGCGAAGTGGACTCCGCAGTCCCGCGAACAGCTCTTGATCAGGGTGCGTGAACTGAAATCCCGACGAACGATCATTCAGACCAGTAATCTAGACGCGTCGCAGGTTAGCGTAGGCATTGACGACGTCGTTTATCTTGATCCACCTTATACCAAGCGCCAATACGCCTCTTACTATCATATTTTGGAAACTATAAGATGCGGGGATAAGCCAAAAGTGGAAGGGGTTTCAGGTCTCAGGCCTTGGAAGGACTTTGCGTCAGATTATTGTTACAAGAAACGAGCTCTTGAAGCGCTCAGCAAACTGATAGCTCGGGTTCCGGCCCGTCGGATTTTTTTGTCGTATAGCAATGAGGGGCATGTCGACTTGGATAAACTCTGGCCCTTATTAAAAGAGATAGGCGAAACGAATATGCATGAGCTCGCAAGCGTTGGTCGCTATCGGCCCAATCGTCGAGCCAGTGCCACGCGCTCCTCGGTAACGGAATTCCTTCTTGAGATTAAGAAAGAACGGACAGCCATAACTGTCGGCCAACGAAGGTTCGCGTTCGCATGAGTGCTCCCAGACCATACGAAGCAGACCTGCTAGCCGGAGCCGAAGAAATCGTTGACACATTCGCTCGTAAGCACGAGAAAAAGCACCATGAAGCTCGCCTTCAACTACTTGAGGCAGTTGCATCCCGTTTGGGCGGATTCAGACTGGAGAAATTTCAGTCGCAGTTTCATGTTTTGCCGATAACTCCGGCGAGCAAGTTGCTAAACACCGCCGAATGCGTCGTGGAGCGACTCAAGCGTTTGCCGATTCACCCGTCACTAGCTCTTAGTGCTTTATCACGAGAGACGCTCAACGACTCATCCCGCAGGACAACTGGGGCTTACCACACTGATTTTCGGCTTGCGCGATCCTTGGCCCAAATGGCCGCTCAAAAAATCGAGTCGAGTACGAAGGTCATTGACCCCGCATGCGGCGCTGGCATGTTGCTCGTTGCGCTAACAATCGAAGCATGTGGACCAGATCGAAAGAACATTTCTCGATGGCTCGCTGAATCAGTGCACGCTGCAGACCTATCTCCGTTGTCGTTACGTGGATGCTTGTTGTCCTTAGCTTCGTTGACCAACGACTTATCAGCTTTGAGCGCTATGCAATCAAAATGGGTGGTTGGAGATAGTCTTTTGGTCCCCGAGACCATATGGAGAGCCTTAGCCCCTAAGGGTTTTGACGTTGTAATTGGGAATCCTCCATGGGAAAAAGTAAAGCTTTCACGGCATGAATACCTGAAGGCACAGGGGCATACTCGACATTACGGCGCCGAGGTTGAGGGCATAAATCAGAAACTGTTCGCTCGCGAAAAAACTGATCTGGCAAACTATGCGCGCCGTCTCACTGAACTATACCCTTACCTGGCTGACGGCGAGCCGGATCTGTACATTGCATTCACAGAGCTGTTCGCCTCGCTATGCACAGCAGCAGGCACCCTAGCGGCTCTAGTACCCGCAGGTTTGATTCGGTCTAAGGGGACTCAGGCTGTGCGGTGCCGATTATTCGAAAGCTTCGACCGATTAACAATCTCTGTCATCGAGAATAGAGCTCGCTTCTTCAATATAGATAGTCGGTTTAAATTCCTTGCGGTTGTTTGTCGAAAAGAAAACCCTAACGAGCCACGCACCCACACGATTACTCTGCTGCACGAGCGCGGGACTGATACCGGTTTAGAACAATTGGGGAGTGCTCAAATCAATTGCAATAGCTTGCGAGCTGTTAGACCAGACATGAGTGTTCCCGAGGTTCGAAGCGGGGGCGAATGGCGTCTCTTTCAAAAGTTGTTTGCCGTGGGCGTTCGCTGGGACGAGGGTTGCTGGGGATGGAAGCCAGTACTTTGCCGCGAAGTTGATATGACACGCGAATATTCCAGATTTCGGGCGGGGGCTGACCGCGCAGGTCTTCAGGTCATTGAAGGTCGTATGGTACAGCAGCATCGTTTCGGAGCAAAGGGATACTCCAGCGGTAGCGGACGGCGCGCGGTCTGGAAGAATTTTGCATTTGGGAATGCGCAACTGGCTGCGCAGTTCAGGATACGAATTGAGGATGTTCCACTCGTTGCTCGAGACCGTATTAATCAACTACGGGGTGGATTCTGTGATATCACGGGCCAGACCAACGAGCGTTCCATGATGGCAGCGCTAATCCCCCCGGGTGTTGTCTGCGGAAACAAGGTTCCGACAATTTTGTTTCCCGAAGATCCATCAGAAGATCGGCTGCTCGTTTGGTGTTCTGTGATGAATAGCTTTGTTTTCGACTGGATGCTTCGACGAATTGTCACCACGACGGTCAACTATTTTTTGTTACTTAGTCTGCCGATGCCCAAAATCGCAAAAGATGGACTTCCCTGGCAACGAATTGTACCCGCAGCGCGGAAGCTGCGAGCACTGGATCAAGAAGGTTCCTCAGGTTCGGACAAGGCATTGCTCGACGCGGCAAGGTTGAGGGCACAGATTGACGCAGAGGTGGCTGTTGCTTACGGGCTTTCGCTCAATGATCTAAAGACCGTAATCGCGGATTTTCCTTTACTAGATCGGGGACAACCGAGGCTTGACGACGAAACAAGTTCGACGGTGACGAGAGATTTACTGATGGCAACCGCTGCCAAACGCATGAGGGAAGATCCTGAGCCGTGGACGTTGAGAGCTGAGCGTGCTTTGGATTTAGGCGCGAGGGCTTACGTACCATCAGAGTTCGCTTCAGTTGCAAAGACCATGAAAAAGCGGAGCTATTATGCCGGTTAGAGGCGAGGCCGATAGCGCAACAGGAGTAGCAAGAATTTTGTATAAAGAAGTCGTGCCTGGCGACCTGCGGAAAATCATCGCAGCGTCGAATGACAGCGAAACCGGTGGCGGTGCTAGGGATTTTAGATTTGGTGACTTTGAGAACCTTGAGCCAATCATTCGAAAAATGTTTCCAAGAAGGCTGACCGAAAAAAGAAGGCGGGATGGCTCAAACGCCACAATCGAGATTTTTCGCGGGACCTTTCACTGGGAGTCGAACGGCGTCGAACAGCACAAAGAGGCGGATTTTGAACCACCGACAACAGCACGGCCGAGTGAGGGGCGCATAACCAAAGTTCACGAGCAACCCAGTTTTGCGCCAGACCGCATCCCGAAACTCGGCGAGGGAAACAAGATTCTCTTGCTACTTGTTCAGAGAAAAGACGGCTCGGTATGGCCACACTTCATTGAGGAAAGATCTCTTGAGAAACCAGGCGAATGGGATGAGCGAGTAGCAAAGGAGCTGTTGAGGTGCATTCGTGCCAAACGCGCCTCAAATAGGGCCGTGATTGGATACCGCGATTTTGTTACTAGGGAAGGCTATTGCAATGGCAAGTGAGTTTTCAAACGAGTGCGTTGAAGTTTTAGATCGGCTTAGGTATGCCAAAAACGTACTTGTTTTTGGACCGCCAGGCACTGGAAAGTCGCGCTTACTCGGCGAAGTGGCCAAGGCCTTTGAATTAAGTTCACCGGCGCGAGGTACGGCCAGCACGCCGATCCACAATCCCAAGGCTCCTGTGCCTATACCTCCCGTCGCCGCCCCTCTCGATCCCGCCCTAGCAAAAGCGTTGCCATGCCCGGGCAAAAACAATCGAAAGGTGTTCCGGACCGTTTTTCATCAAAACTCGAAGCACCGAGATTTCGTGACCGGCATGATTCCTAACACTCAAAGGAAAGCCGGCGATCCAGACTTCATAATCATAGAAGGCGCATTGTACAAAGCGAGCGAACATGCAAAGAACCAGCAGGGAGCTTCTCTGTTGATCATCGACGAAATTAATCGCGGTCCGGCGGTCCAGGTGTTTGGGGGCTCGATTGTCTCGATAGAAGCCGATAAGCGTCTGGGTGAGGATGGTACGCCCACCTCAGAAACACAATTTTTCGATGTACTGTCCCCTTCGGGGCGTTTGGACTCTTATGCACTTCCTGAAGATCTTTACATTCTAGCGGCAATGAACCAAGCAGACGCCTCAGTCGAACCGCTCGATGTTGCTTTTCTGAGGCGTTGGGAACCCTACGTTCTTGATCCCAGTTCGGAAGTACTCAGAACACATCTTGGCATTAATGGTCCAAATGCAGTCTCCGGCGCGCTACCAGACCTTGCAAGTGATGCCAAGCAAGTGTTTGAAGCCTCGGTCCGAGCGTGGGAACACGTAAATCGGCGAATAAGTCTTGGTCGAGGTTCTGAATTCCAGATTGGACACGGGATGCTAATGCCCGGAACAACCGCCAACATGGGAATGGACGCCGCCTTGCAAGCGACGTCTAGCAATTGGGCCAAAATAAGAGCCCACATAAATGAGGTATTCTTTGGCGATCTACGTGGTATCGCTGCGACTTTGAACGCGATAGACGGCCCTTCATACCATCCCTTTCAACTTGTCGAAACTAGTTTTGCTGATGATATAAGGTTCGAATTAACAGGTCCGTCTCGCCTGGGACCTGACAGAATCTACAACGCGCTGCGCGCAATAGGGCAATGACTTAATGTCGCCTGGCACTCGCCGTCGCTTCTCGCTAGTCGAGTACGGCCAGCCTCTCGACATAGCGGTGGAAATCGCAGCTGCGGCGAGTCTTGATCGAGACAAAGCACGAGTATTAATTGAGCGAGCCGGTGAACGGATTGCGCGCACGCTACGGTTTAGCTCCAATCCCATACGCATAGATGCAGATGGTGTCAGAGCTGTCGACGTTGCGGGCATGATTCGTCTGGGACCTTCCGTTGAATTGGAGATTGCACCAAAATTTTTAGGTCTTGATAGAGCTGACTCTCGATGGCGCGAAGATTTTTACCTTTTGGCAAACCTTTCTCGCCATGGAAGGCTGCTTGCGTCAGAGAGGTTAAAAGCTTCCAGCGGTGCTCCTAGGGATCTCGCAACCTTAGTCGCTCGTTCGCTTGCTGGGATGTATCGAGACAACCGGCGGCGACCTCTCCGCTCATACAGGCGCTCACGGGAGGTTGATTTCTCTATTGATGGAGAGCTTGATCCAATTGAGATGTATCAGCCAGGTCCCGATGGATTTCCACAAGAACTCATACGATATGATCGGCGAAATCCATTCAATGCTTCGATTGTCGGTGCTGCCAGCGAACTTTTACCTGAGGTCTCTGATCCCATAGCCGTCGCAGAGCTTGTCCGCATTGTCGAGGACCTGCCCCAACAAGGTCGGCCTACGCCAAATAGGTCCCGAAAGGTGCCTGGTCGCGCTCGGGTGTGGCAGCCAACAATCGATTTGGCCAATGATGTACTTCAGGGATTAGGCGTCTCTTACAAGAATGGTTTCGCTTCAGCTCCTGGCTACGTCGTAAATACATGGCGCGTCTGGGAGGACCTCCTTATTATCGCGTCACGGTTCTCATTCGGGCGAGACGCCACTGGCGTTCAATCTGACTATCGCTTAGGTTTGCGATATTTGGGCACTGCCGGGGCGAAGTCTACCGTCAATGTCTATCCCGACTTGACGATTTCGGCTGGCGGCTCGCGACCGCGCTTCATCTTGGACGCCAAATACAAGAGTAGCTCCGAAAAGGGCAGAACGCGCATTTCGGAGTCGGACGTCTACGAGGCGTTGGCATACGCGAAGGCGGGAGCGTGCGACTTGATTGTTCTAGCCTATCCGTCCCTTCCATCAAATTCGCTGAAAACACTCGGAGAGGTCTCCGTCTTCGAAACAGTAGTCGTTGACAGAACAAAGATATTTGGCATTGAAGTCGAAGCGCGAGGCATTTCGCAAAGAGGAGGCCTCAAACTCTTTAGCGAAACAATGTCAACGCATCTGCGAAGTATCGTCTCCCAAGATGTCGCAAGAGCGCAAACGACGGACACCACTTAGATAATCCGAATGTTGAATTGCTTCAGTGACGCCTACGATTCGATTCGAATTGTCCGCCGGGCACTAATAGCTTTTGACACCAACCCCTTACGTCGGGAATCGGCTTTCGGTCTGTCGGATAGAAGACCAACCATGCCCGTAAATCTATCCAATGGAAAGGAAGCCACCACTGTTCAAGTGGCAGGCCCAAATCCTGAAAAAAAATACCGGGCCGCTTCCCCATCAAGTGCCGCCACGGCTGTTCCTCACGGAGGGGGATTCTAAGGGTAAGGATTTTCCGCTCAATCCGATAGTTCGTAAGCCCGTCTCCGCCCTGTAGTTCAGTGTTGGGAAACTCGGCAGCGTTCGGATCAATGGTGGCTGGCTGAGCGAATAGAGTTAACATCGTGCGCGCTCGGAGATCGTTCCTATACCAAATCCATGCTTGTCGAAAAAAACCAAAGCTCTTTTCAAGCCGTCTCCAGCCTTTTTCGAGATCAGCCTTAAGTACTATGGTTCTTCGTTCGTCAGCGAACGTTACATTGAAGTCAGACGGCACTCGCCCTCACTAAATATTGGTGCCACTTATCTCTCTTCGATATCTACCTTTATAAACCGACCTCCTTCAGGTTTAAAATAGTCAAACTCAGCTTCAAATGCGCTTTTCACCCTCCTTAGAGCCCAGCGAATTTTTCCTCCCTTCATGCTGTCTTCGCCATCCCGAAACATAAGGTGATAGAACGATGCCCACATGAGAACGGCATCATCAATTCTAATTTGATCCTTCGGTCCAATCAGAGAATAGCAATCCGAACCAATCAAAACCTTTTCGGCCAAGCTATCGTTTACCACTTCACATGCCGAAAAGAATAATCGGCGCTGGTTAAGGTGATTTCGCACCAATTCGCCAAATCGTGAGAACGAGAGGCGATCAAGCGTAAGGCTTACGTTTGCTGGATCACCGTGACAGGAAATATGTAAATAGCGCTTTTGAGTATCGTAAAACTGATCTAATGCCGCTACGAATTCCTTCTCAGTACGGATGTAGATGTAATCGGCAGGTCTGCCGCTAAGAGCGAGAATGTCCCGAAGAATTTCGCCTTCAAGTTTGCGACCTCGTTCGTCCTCAAATGTCAGCGATTCAATTATGAAAAGTTCAGGAAAAGTATCCTTCGTCATCCCGCCCCCGCGAGCTGACACTCATGTGCTCGACCGGTTCAACCGAACGGCTGTCACCAAACTGTCACTAAAAGCAACGCAAAACCAACTAAAACGGTGTTGATCCAAAAACAGAAATCCTCGCTATCTTACAGCTGGCAAACGGATTTAGTTGAACTTTCTGCTAGATAGCGTACCGGCGATTTCATTTTTCAAACCCGCAATCTCTGAACTCATGAGGAAAAAAAGGCTGAACGTAATCGCTCAGAGAGGGCTATAAATCTTGTTGAGAGCCGGTTTGTCACCATCCTCTAGAATTGCTTGGTTCATCCAACCCCTTTCAACCGGACCGACCTCCGCAGGTTCGCATAAAATGTAGTACAGCCAATACGCTGCGCCTCGGCTACTTGGAATTCTCTTTTCGCGCGTGTCCAGATGAACCCCCACGCGGTCGCGGATGCTGGTCGTAGCTAGACCGACGTAGAGAACGTTTCCCTCATACGTCGCGAGAGCGTAACACCCTGTTCGTTCGGGCACAGTTACATGATGGGACCAGGCAAACCGGGTTTTGTGATTCGGAAGCGGCCGGAGTCGATCGACGTTCATAGCGATATCGTGCCGACGTTGTCCTGGACATGAATCGCATGGTTGAGGGCCGTAGCAAGTTTGCGAACGGCCGCCGAGTTCAGGCCCGAGGCAACTCCGCCTCGCTGCCACCATTCCTGGTCCGAGATGCCGACGTTGTCGCCGCTCAGGTTGCCGAAACCTCGGAGAAGCAGTTTCTTGATAGTCTCCTTCTTGAAATCGCGCTGGTTTGCGAGATGCGTAAATACAGTAGCGGAAACGATGTGGAATAGGTCCACGCCCGTAGTCTTGAAGATGATCGAAGGTTTCGGAGATTGCTCATCGACCAGAAGCTCCACCACGGCCTTCCAATAATTTGACAGGATTGCTGGTCGCATCGTGTCCCACTCCGGATTCGAAAGCGGATTATTAGAAGAGAAGATATATTTCTTCAAGGAATTCACGAAGCTTTTCTGATTAATAGTGGCGCTTGTCCCGTCATCGTCATTGGCCATCCTGATTTTACCGAGCCACGCGGAATGGGCATCCGTATTAAGGTAGTTCGCCACAAGAAGCGCACGGGCATCCTCGCCTTTCTCTACCTGCCGCCGAATCCATCGCGGTATAGTCGGCATCTCTTCAAGTTCAACCAACCCCGTTAGCCGTGCAACGATCTGCTGTTCGACGGCCTTGTCCACTGAGCGCTGCGTTGTATTCACAATGAGGAAGTGACACATCTGACTGACATCATCGAGCTTGACTCCGATGTTGACCGGGATCTCGAACTGTAAAAGGTCAGGATTCTTCGCGGCTGCTCCAATCAGACCGGCGATCCGGTGTTGTCCGTCGACGACATTGAAAGGCCCGACAGCACTAACGTCAAAGGTGATGGTATTCGTGTCTGGATCAAACGGTATGTCCTTGTTTGTAGCCAGAAAAATCGACGTCGGGAGAAAGGCATCCCCCTCGGTCTGTCCGTCCAAGAGATAGTCGGCGAGTCTTTTCGCGCGACCTTGATTGAGGATGCGCTGGTATCCAGGCCCGGCTTCCTCGGGATCGAGTTTGTTAATCGTGTAGAAGTTTGGAAGATTGAGATGAGCGACCTTGATCGACGTCGCATAAAGCTTTAGAGAACCCTGGCGAACCAGGGCGGCCGGGCGAGTAATCGTTGCCACTGACGACCTCCACGAGATTTGCCATCGTAGGTTAGGTCCTCAGCTGCAACCGGTCAAAACATCAGCGTGAGAGACTTGTTTGGATAGATAATACCCCGTGAAACAAAACATCGCGAAAAGTCATAAGCCCTAACGCTTGAGAAATCTGACTCATCGGACGTCACACCGAACGTTCTGACGACCAGCTGTCGTGGACGTGGGCGCTACGCAACCTTGATTTGTGCCGTGGAGGCAGGCCGCGAAAATGTGAGTGTGTGACAATCAAGTGCGCGACCGGTTAAACCGTTCGGCTGTCACCAAACTGTCACTAGAGCTGGCGCAAAACGAACAAAAACAAAGCAAATCCAAGAAACTCAAAGTCTCGCTATCTAACAGCTGGCAAAGGGATTTAGTCGAATTTTCTAGTAGATAGCGAAACGGCGATTTCATTTTTCAAGACCGCCGGTTTCAACCACTCACCCACTCCTCCGTTTCTAATTATATCCGGCATTGGACGCTTCCTCCCAAGCCTTTGCCCAAGCATATCGGGCCATCAGCGAATGACATGGATTCGGAGTCCCAGCTTCAGACTCTTCCACGATTTGTCCGCCGTATAGACCGGAGCTCTTAGTGCGAGTCCGAGTGCTAGACAAGCCCGGTCCCCCAACGACAAGCCAAGGGCACGAGTTTCTGCGATTAGGCTTCCTGCGGTCATAGCGTGTTCAGGAGTGAACGCCGTTGCCTCCCGGATCGGGCTGATTGTGGCCTCCCAGGCTTCTTGCGGGTTAAGGCCACGGTTCAGCAACTTGCCCTGGACTTCGGCTAGGTTGACAGTGCTGCTGGTAGCGACATTGAGCAGCTGTGGAGTCAGCTTGTCAGCACCCGGCTCACGATTAAGGACAGCGAGAAGCGCAGAGGCATCGAGGACGATCCTATTCATTTCTTGCGGCCTCGCGCCGTTCGGCAATCAACTCATCGACCAGCGAGGTGCCAGGTTTCACGTGTTGGCGGATAAGCCGTTGCGCTCGCTCGATGCGGCGTTTCAGCGTAGTGATTCGCAACTCGTCATCCTCGATCCGTAGCACGATTTCGTCTCCGACATTGATGCCAAGGGCCCTCCGAAACGAGGCGGGGATGACGACACGGCCATTCTCATTGACGCGCAAGCGGATTTCTGAGCTCATGCCACTCCTCGCATATAATGACATGAATATAACATTTTGTCGCATCTATGACAATAGGACAGTAACTGCCGCATGTGGCACAAAGCTCTATGAAATACAGCCGTTCGGCCGAATCTGTGGCTGCCACTAAATTGGCCACTAAGAATTGCGCAAAAGGAGCAAACGAACAAATCCAGAAGGCACATTTTGTCGGCATCTTACGGCTGGCGGGATCTCGGCGATTTCATTTTGCAAGTCCGCAAGGCTTCAAGGGGAGCGGGTTAACTCAGCGGTTTGCCCGCTGTTTTGGCCAATGCTTCAGTAAGCCTTTAGTATCGTCCGTCGGCGTATTCTGGTTGCCACAGTCGTCCATTCTTTATACTTTGTTCGAAATGCCAAGGATTGAATACAAGCTATCCTTTGAGAACTATCTGGAGATGACCTGCTCTCGCAGGGAGAAAAAAGATTTCAGAATTCCTGCTGTCTCTGCCATCTTAGGTTTTTTTTTCATCGCGGCTGGTTATCTTCTTCTCAGAATCAACATAGAGGCATCGTTTTTCCCGGGGGGCTTGCTGCTGGCAACGGGCCTCCTGCTGACGTTTCTTGCGACGATTCTGGGCTTCCTTGCCAAACCTCGGTCATCGCGGCCGAATATAGCCGTTCTTACGCGAGAGTATGACCTCTTCTATGCCGACAAGCGCGCTATCTCATTCGATGAGAACGGATGGCGTTTGCTTTGGTACGAAGGCGAGGATGTCAGGCCATGGTCTTGTCTGCGAGAAGTCTATGACCTGAAGACGCTACTGGTATTAGGAACTGGCACGACGAATTATTGGTTACCAAAAGACTCTCTCGAGGCCGCTGGCCAGCTGGACCACCTCAAGGCTCTTGCCGAGTCATTCCTAACAAGTCGACAGCAGCTCTTTCAGGTCCCTCTGCGGCCTTCAGCCCAGGTGCATCTTGCGGCGAAATTGTTTCATAACTGGCGTCGTCAGCTGACCGCCAGACTCCTTCGACGCGCTGGATCGCTGAATATCGGCAGCTATTGGAATTGCGCGAGATTCCGGGCGCGTTCCTACTCTACTTCGACAGGAGTTCTTACCACCTAATTCCCAAGCGTGGCTTTTCACAAAAGCAGGTCGACCAATTCAGGGATATTGCCCTACCTCGAATCGCACACCAAAATGTAAGCCCGTGACACTCATACGCGCGGCTGAAACCTTCGACTGTCACCAAACTGTCGCGAGGGATCCGCTTTGACTACTTCTTCACCAGCGCATCGGCGCCCGCCTGCGCGATCGCTTCATCAATTTCCGATTTTGCTCCGCTCGCAGAGATTCCGCCCAGCGTTTGCCCATCCACAATAATCGGCACGCCTCCCTGATTCGGGAAGAAATCCGGCAGCACGAGCACATCCATGTGCCCTTCTTTTACCGCGTCTTGGCCCTTCTTCGAAGGGCTGCGGTAGGCCGCGGCGTGCCGCGCTTTCCTCGTCGCAAACTCCACCGTGTTGAACGGCACCCCGTCCGCCTTCTCCAAAAAGAGCAAGTTCCCGCTGTCGTCCACCACGCACAGCGTCACTTCCACATTGCGTTTCTTCGCTTCGGCTTCCGCTGCCGCAACCATCGTTTTGATCGCAGCGAGGTTCAAAACTTTCTTGGATGGCAGCTCCACCTGAGTCGCCCCTGAAAAATGCAGAATTGCTGCAAGCAGTAAGATAATCATGCCCGCGATGCTATCAATTCTCCGCAGGCGCGTGCACCTGATAGTTTTGAACCCGTGACAATCAAGTCCGTGACGGGCTAAACCGTTCGGCTGTCACCAAATTGTCGCTAAAGCTGGAGCAATCGAACAAAAACAGGGCAAGTCAGGGAGATGGCGATACCGAGACCTGTTCGAAGATAATGTCCAAGCACTCAAAGCGTTGCGCGGCTGCTTTCGAGGAACATCCGGCGATATACTAAGACAGGTAATCCATAGCACTGACTGTTGCATTTTGGTGCCTTTTCTCGTACTCGTAGGGTACCGTCCCTTAAATACAAACGTTTGTGCTAGACTTCGCCCGAAGATCGTCCCCCCAATACTCTGGTTCCCAAGCGAGGCGTCATGAAATTCATCTCCCGGTCGTTGCTTTTCCTGCTCGCCCTCTATGGTTTGGTCTTTGCCTTTGGTGACTGGTATCTCGTCCGCTCGGGCGCCGACCTATGGCTCGCCATTGTCTTCGCCGTGGCATTCATCGGCCTCCAGTACCTGGTCGCGCCCTACATCATTCAATGGGTTTTGGACATCTCCTGGTGCGACCAAGGTGCCAAACTCCCGGATGCCAACCGCCAGTTCATTGAAAAGCTTTGCGCTGAGCGCGGACTCAAAGTCCCTCGCCTTGGGATCATCTACAGCGGCACACCCAACGCATTTTCCTTCGGCCGTACACGTGGCGATGCTCGCGTTGTAGTCACCAGCGGCTTGCTGGACGTTCTCACCCCCGAGGAATCCAATGCCGTCCTCGCTCACGAGCTCGGTCATGTCGAACATCGCGACTTTCTGGTCATGACCATCGCAACGCTCGCGCCGCTCTTGCTGTATCAGATCTATGTCGTCGCCAATCGAATCAACAACGCCCGTTTCGTCGCTTATGGCGCCTACATCTGCTATCTGGTCAGCCAGTACATCGTGCTCATGCTTAACCGCACGAGAGAATACTTTGCCGACCACTACGCTGCCGAAGTGACCCACGCTCCGTCCGCTTTATCCTCTGCTTTGGTGAAGATTGCTTATGGCATGGTTCGCGAAGAGGGCGAATACCAGCGCGTGATGGCCGAAGGCGACAAGGGTGAGAAGAAGCAGGCCCGCAAAATAAAGCAGCTCGCCGGCACCGTCGCTTTGATGGGAATTTCTAGCGTCAAAGCGGGCTCAGCACTTGTCTTGGGTCAGGCCAACCCCACCGAGGCAGCCGCCGTCATGAAATGGGATCTCGCCAATCCGTGGGCTCGCTTCTACGAGCTAAGCTCAACGCACCCGCTCACCGCTCTGCGCATAAAAGAGCTCAACCGCGACGCGGCGGCAATGCATCAGGCCATCGAATATCCTCTGCCGCAGGAACAGTCCCGCAACTGGGGGAAATTCTCCCTTGAATTTCTCGTTTGGGTTCTGCCTGTTCTGTGCGGAGCCGGCTTCATCCTCACAATCTGGTTGCCGCATCTGTTTGCCTTGCTCCATATCGAGTTGCCTACAAACATTCAGCCGATGCTTCTCACGGCCCTCGGGGTCACTTGGTTCGCGCGAATTCTCTACCGCTACCGTGGCGAATTCCACGACTCCAAGGTAGGCACGTTGTTGCAGGACTTGGAAGTTTCCCAGATGCAGCCCCGCGGCGTGCGCATGAAAGGGAAGATCGTCGGCCGAGGCGAACCCGGCGCTTTCTGGAGTCCCGATCTCGTCTTCCGCGACGACACAGGAATCATGTTTCTCCTTTATCGCTCTTCCATCCCGTTTGCGCGCTTTATGTTCGGCACGGGCAAGGCCGAGGAATACGTCGGACGGGAAGTCGTAGTGGAAGGCTGGTACCGCCGCGGCCTCGCTCCCTATATCGAAATGTCCAAACTGACTGGCGAAGACGGAAGAAGCAGCCGTCTCTATTCACGCTGGATCCAGTCACTGGCTGCCGCTATCTGCGTTGCCATCGGCTGGCTCTGGCTCACCGGCGCTCTCTAGGTCTCCAGGAATCATTGGAGAAGGTCGCGACATTCAAGTGTGCGCGACTGATCAAACCGTTCGGCGGTTACCAAATCGTCGTCAAAATCGACACAAGACCACCAAGAACGGCGCAAACTCGAAGAAAAGAGACTCTCGCTATCTTGCGGATGGCAAGGGATTCCGAGCTTCGATACGGCAGCTCACCGTAGTGGGATATGCAGCAGGTTAGGAAATCCGGGCAGCATTCGGATTTCTATTACTCTAATCTATGAACAGGGGACGAGGACAGGGTGAGTGACGATAAGCCCGAAGTCGCAGGGCCAGGACGCAAGTTGCCCACCGGCAGCGAGGAGATTTTGCGCGAGGTGGAACGGCTTAAGCGCGAACCAATCCAGTTTCGATGCCTTGGCATGAGCCTCGGAACTCTTGCGCTCGCGGCGCTCCTGCTCTGGCTGCTCTGGCATATCCTTAAATAGCTCTGAATCAAGGCGCCAAGATTACATCGCGCCGTCGCAGGAACGTATTCACGTCGTGTGGGGATACCATGAACCATCGCCGTAGCTCGGAAATGTGGTAAACCAAACCACTTCCCTGCCCCCGCAAGCTCTGCGGTCCGCTCCCCAAATAGAGCAACCTAACGCCTTGAGCCACTCTCGGGTTTGCAGGCAGCTCTACTGCGTTCGGTACAATCCGATGTTTGCGTTTGACCGGCTGTCCACAGCATCCGCTAAACGTGGGAGCCATGATCGGTATCCTCCGGCGGCGGTCCGCCGCCAAGAAATCGCTCGGTGATAGAAGCCGCCCCTGCAACGCCTATGGCCAAGATAAACGACTTCCAATGCAGCTTGTATATGATGCCCACCACTAGGAAGCTCACCCAAACTGCAACGCAGTGAAAGCAGGTGATGACGCGATGGAGCCTAGCCTTCGACAGACCCACGCGCACATGAGTCAGTAGGTCAAAGGGCCCGCTATCGTAGACCAAGAGCGCCGTAAGCCGCCACACGCTAAGCCAGCATACTGCTACCCAGACGAGCGATTCTCCGGGTGGGAGTGGCAACGTGACTCACCCCTTCCAAACGTCAAGATCACGTTCTGCTTCAGCCTGCATCTGCCGCAACCACCACCCCGGGACACAGACCGAATGGGGGACAGGGCCCTGCTACCGTCCATCCGAATGGATACGAGATGTTGAGGATGTTTTGTCCAAATAGACTGCACTTCAGGGTAGCGTTTATTCCGAGGCCGTAGAGACATCCGGAGCTTACGGGTGTCCGGCTTACGCCAGCGACCCCTATGATGGTAGCCGTGCAGCTCGCGCAGACGGAGATCCCGAGGATGGTTGCGCAGACTTGAGCGCCCGCTTGCCCCCAGACCGTAGCTCCACAGCAAGAGATTTCATAGCCTACATTCACTCCTAGACTGAACGATACACCAGCGAGGGTCACCTTCTTCGTACATGTGCGAAACGGATTCGTCCAGGTGGGACACCAGTATGTAATATTCACCGACAATGAGAGCGAGTAGGAAAAATGCTTCGTGAATTGCCCTTGGGTTAAGGGTTTGGAACATAAATCTCTGATCGATATCAATAGCGCTGAATCATCTATGAATTTGTCGTGAACTGAGACGAGTGAAGCGACGGCCCGAGTACGCGCTGTCAATGTGGTTCCCTCACCTGAAGGGAGGGCGGTGTCTGCAAGGCGGATCACGGTGTTCAGGTAATTCCTGTCCGCCGAGAGTTCCTTTACAAAAGAGCTGAGGTCCTTTTCCGTGATGCTCGAGAGGCCCGCCGCGGTGTATGCCATTCGCGCCGCCTGTACGACCTGCCGCCATTCTTCTTCAGTCTTTTGATAGGGCCCTCGTCCGGCCTTCCTCCGCTTGTATTCCGCCTGCATCTTCATGAATTCGTATGCTGTAAGGGCTGAATGCAGCGTTCCAAAGAGCGAGCCCGCAGTTAACTTCTGACGTAGTATCTCTGCGGGCGCGACTTCGCTCTGAGCAACTGCATGCAGTTTTTTGAGAGCTTGTCGATTTAGCCGCACAGACTTGATGCGGACGTCAGGGTTTCGCACTGGAGTCGGGAGCGGCAGGGCATCTTGCCATTTTCTCAGCGCTGCACGTGCTTCTCCGGCACTCTCTAGCGAGCGCTTCGGGAACTTCGCGCTCAGCCGTTTTCCGGGAGGGAGCTTAAATGTGCGACGGAACTCTTCAGGCTCTAGGGGCTCAAGAGATAGGCTGCGGGAGCGGGGTGGGGACTTCTTTGGCATGGGATACCTCCGTGAAAATTTTGCTAAAACACTGATGGGCGGTTAATCAATAGTGCGGCTGGATCGATTTCGTTTCAGTTCAAGTCGTTTGGAAGGATCGAAGATTGCCCGAACTCTTGATTTGAGCCTGTGACGCTCAAGTACGGAGAGAGTAGATAGCGAATCAGCTATTTCATTTTTTAAGGCCGCCGGTTGCAACCGCTCACCCACCCTCCGCTTGTAATCCTTGCGTATTCTGCGAGTTAGCGGGCCATTAGTCACAGTCGATTTGACCCACCTATTCCTCTGACCGCCATCTTGTTCCCTTGCGGAATGATAGAAACGCCCGTGCGCAGTGGTCCATCTGCATTGGACCTGACACCATCGTGAAGCCAACTCAAAACGGGAGGTGCGAAATCGAGAGCTGTGGTGTGGCCTGAGTGACGCATAAGCTCAGGCTTTGTCGAAGAAAGGCCGTGGCCTGAAACAACATGTTATGATGGCGCTCGTTCCTTACTATTTATCTGGCAATGGAATCTCTGACCCGTCCCGAGCGCATCTTCCGGTTCGGCCAATTCGAGGCAGACCCTGCGCGGAACACGCTGACCCGCAACGGCGTACGCGTCAAGATTCAGGAACAACCGTTCCGTGTTCTGATTCTCCTTGCGGAAGCTTCCGGCGAAATTGTCACTCGCGAAACCTTACGGCGAAAGCTTTGGCCTGACGGCACCTTCGTGGATTTCGATGGCAGCCTGAACGTCATCATGAAAAAGCTGCGCGCGGTGATCGGGGATGATCCCGACAATCCCCGGTTCATTGAAACCGTGCCACGCCATGGATACCGCTTCATCGCTCCGGTGTCTTCGACGGAAATTCCGACACCCACAGGGAAAGCGGCCGCGAGCAGCACTTCCGGAGAGCGGTCCGAGAGCGCAGGAAGTCGCCGGCCCACCGGGTCTCATCTGGAATCAACACCAGCGTCAGCATCCGTGGCTGCAGCTAGAGCCGGAAGTCCGGCGAAAGTCATCTATGCCGCCACGGCCGTTTTTCTTCTCGTGGTTGGTGCAGGTTTGATGTTGCGAGGACGTTTGACGGCACTCGTCGGGAAGCCAAATCTGGGCAACACAACTCATGCCGCGCCACTCCCAGTCCGAAAATCCGTGGCCGTGCTCGGTTTTCACAACGTATCCGGCAAACCGAGCGATGCTTGGCTTTCGACCGGACTTTCGGAGATGTTGAGCACGGAATTGGCGGGCGGCGAAAAACTGCGGCTGGTTTCGGGAGAAGATGTCGCGAACTTGCGCATCACGGCGCCGTGGTCGCAAACCGACACTTTAAATCAGGAAACAACCGCACGCATAGGGACCGCCCTGAACAGCGAATACCTGATCCTTGGCGCGTACACAACGACCGGCGCCTCAGGGCATGAGCAGATCCGGCTGGATGTTCGCCTTCAGGACGCAAAGCAGGGAGAAATCCTGGCCGAAATCGCGGAAGTGGGAAACAGCCAGGATCTGTTTCGCCTGGTCTCGCGTGTTGGTGCTCGGCTTCGCGAGCGGATGGGAATTCCGAAATTAGCCGAGACCGATCAGGCCGGCGTATTGGCATCCATGCCGACGGATGCGGACACCGCGCGCCTTTACGCGCTGGGAATTGAGAAGCTGCGGCAATTCGACGCGCTCGCCGCGAAGAATTTGCTCGAACAAGCGACTCAGGCCGATCCCAAATTTCCACTGGCTCACGCGATGCTAGCGCGCGCCTGGTCGCAATTGGGTTACGAGCAGAAGCGCGGGGAAGAAGCAAAGAAAGCTCTGGACCAGTCGGAAAATCTGCCGCGGGCAGAGCAGCTTCTTGTGGAAGGCGACTATTACGAAAGCCTCGCCAACCATGAAAAGGCAGCTTCGGTGTACTACGCGCTGTTTCAACTGTATCCCGACAATGTCGATTATGGTTTGCAGCTCGCCGGTGCGCAGAACATAGGTTCGCATGCCAGCCAGGCCCGGGAATCACTCGCGCAATTGCGCCGATTGCCGCCTCCGGCCGGAGACGATCCGCGCATAGACCTGCTGGAGGCACGTACCACGCTCAACTTGCCCGCGAAACTGGCCCTGGTACGGAGCGCAACCAGCAAAGCCTCGCTGCTGGGCAAAAAACTGATCGTCGCGCAAGCCCGCAAAGAGGAGTGCATGATCCAAGCCTATGGCGAGCAGCCAGACCAGGCCATCCAGGCCTGCGAGGACGCTTACAACACGTACATCGCGGCCGGGAACAACGCGGCCGCCGCGGATTCGCTCCGCCTGATGGCGGATTATTACGGATCGCACGGCCGCGCGCAGCAATCACTGGCGACCTATGAACGCGCGCTCGAAATGCTCAAGACGCTCGGCGAGCACGAAAAGACGGGAGCCGTGATGAACAACATGGCCATTCACTTCGAGAATGAAGGGAAACTGGACCGCGCCGAACAGCTGTATCGACAAGCGATGAAAAACTTCGTGGAAGCTGGAGATAAAGCCAATCAATTGATCGCGCTCTCAAACATCGCCGACATACATTACGCGCGGGGAGATCTTTCAGAGGCGGAACGCCTCTATGGCCAGGGGCTCGAACTGGACGGTTCGCTCGATCTTTCCGACCCAAGTTACTTGTTGTATCGCCGAGCGGACCTCTACCTGGCGCAAGGTAAGGTCGAACAGGCGCGTGAGGGGGCTCAGAAAGGGATCGATGTGATCCGACCGCACAAAGCGGACTATCGCAACTTGACCACCGCCATGATGGTGTTGGCCGAAGTGGAAGAAGCGAGCGGCGACCTGACGGGTGCGCGAAAGCAATTCGAGGAAGCGCTGGAGCTGCGACGCAAACTGAACGAATCAGACCTGGTACACGACACAAATGCGGCGCTGGCGGAACTTTCGGTGCGAGAGGGTCATCCGGAAATGGCGGAACCACTCCTACTCCCGGCGATTGCGGAGTTTGAGAAGGAGAAATCTAATCCCAGTGCAGCGTCTGCATGCGTGATACTGAGCAGCGCGATGCTTGCCGAGGGCAGGGTCGAAGAAGCTGAGGCTGCAATAGAGCGGGCGGCAAAGTTCGGCACCGCTACTCCTGATCCCGCAGTCCGCCTGCCCATTACAATTCAGCATGCTCGAGTGGCGGTCGCGAGGATTGCGCAAAAGGGTTCAGAACCAGGCTTGGCCGGAGCCCGGCAGGAGTTGCGGTCGACGATTCTCACCGCAAAGAAACTCGGCTATTACCGGATAGAGCTGGAAGCGCGCGAAGCGCTCGCCCTTCTGGAGATGAAAGCGAATCCGCGGTACGGCCGAGCTCAGCTGGAGGCCTTGGTCGCCGAGGCCCGTGGACGCGGGCTCGAACTTATTGCCCGCCAAAGCGTCGCAGCCACCAAATCTGGGAACTAACACCTCCTATCCGACTTTGTTCGCCAACTTCCTTTAACTCAGTTCTGCTTCTAAGCTCCCCATCTTCAAGTATTTAGCAGGTAAGGTTCATCTCAGCAGTAGGTCCTTTGACCGCGCGGAGCTGTATGCCGCAGTCTTGCGCCAGTTAGCGGGAGGCGCGGCAAACATGGCGTGCAAGAGAGCGTTCATTCTTACGGCCACATGTCTTCTTGCGACCTGGCACGCTCAGGCGCGACAGAGTGAAAGATCTCCGTCGACCGAGACGGGCTCTATCGGTGGCACAGGCGCTCATCAACGCGAAGGCTCGGCAACCGGCCGGCGCGAGCCCGGAAAAGCAGCAAAGATCATGACCGGACCAAATCTGGCCGGCGCGCAGCAGCTTCCCGAAGTGCCGAACCCGGTCGCAGTCCAAATCGAGACTTCCATGCTGACGGCGCTGGCGAGCCAGAAGCAGGCTGTCGATTCCGAAGTAGTGAGCCAAATGAAGGGCATTCGCCCGGCGGCTGTGCCGACGCCCGGCGGCTCCCAGACGATGGCTTCGCGCGGTGGACCGCTCCTTGGCAGCAGCACGAATGCAAATCGCACTGCTACAACGACAACTTCTAAATCAGCAGGCGGTTCGTCTCAGGCCACAATGCCGTCCAGTGCTACCGGTGCGACGGGATCTGGTTCGATGAGCATGGCCAGCGGAGGCACGATCAATCCGCCGCTTGCGGGCTCAGCGAATTCGAAATTCGGAAGTATGCCAGCCAACGCAGCCGGCAACCTGGCGCTCACCTGTTCGGCCAATCCAAGCATGCGCATTCTGAACGTCGCGGGCACACCGGCGCCGGCGGTATTCACGCCCATCGCGGCCTATAACCTCTATACCGCTAGCGGATGTTCATTTGGCAATCCTGGTCCGGACGCGAAGGCTTACATCTACAAGGGCGGAACGTTTCGCGAAAATTTTCAGATTCAGGAATGGCACGACAACTGGCTGAAGCTGAGCCTCGACTCCAAGATCAGCGGCGTGCTTGACCAGGACGGCGTAACGCTCGTTATTCAACGTGCCGACGGAACCCAGGCCAGCAAGAGCGGCTTCAGATTTCGCGCGGTTCGCAGCCTCGTTCCGTTGCCGCTGATTCCTTCGCGCTGGGTTCACCTGGTGACCTGGAGCAAGGATCAGAAGACCTTTAGTCCCGAGTACTCGTCGCCAGCGATCATCGACGGAAAAGCTGCGGGCCCCTCGGCCTATGTTTCGCGATACGTCGACGGGGAAAAATTCGACCCCGGCGCACAGCCACCGGACCAACAGTATGACTCATACGACCTGAGCGGATTGGCGGCAGGCTGGGTCGGCAAGTCCGCGCAGTTGCGGACCTTTCCCATGACCTGCGGAACGAAGTATCAACCGATTGTCAAAACCTACGATCAGCACTTCGGAGCGTGGCGCACTGAATGGAGCGGAAACACTCTTCGCGTCTATTTGGCGGATGAGTCCTGTTCGGGCTTTGACGCGGCGTTTCCGCTGGTGAACTACCAAAATCTCACGGGCTCGTATTACCGGTTGACGGTCGTGGCGTACGGCCCGCGCTGCACCGATCCGCTGACCGGAAAACCCGACCAAGCGTGCATGCAACGCGTGCAGCAGGGAGCGCCATAGGAACGGATTCTTGATGGAGCGAGTGGAAATATCAGGGAGGAGTTATGTATTGCAAATCATCCCATCTGACAACGGCGGTTCTATCGATTGCGCTCGCCTTCATGGCCGTGGCGCCGTCAGCCAATTCGCAAGCTGCGCCAGCACCGAGACAAGTGGCGACGCAGGAGCGAATGACCAACGCCGAAGTACTCCGGCTTCTGAAGGAGGGTCGCAGCGAGGTTGAAATCATTCGCAGTATTAAGACTGCGATTCAATCGGGTACTGCCGCTTTCGATCTTTCGCCGAATGCATTGATCGCTCTTCACCAGGCGAAAGTCAGCAACAACGTGCTGAACGCAATGATGGGCGACGGCAGCGTCCGCCCAGCCGGATCGAATTCTTCCAGTGGTGCATACACGGGGACTACAAAACCAGGCGCAAATGGCGCGAATGCCGATGCGCTGAATCCACAGCCGCTGCCGCCGAATCAGCGAAGCCTTCGTCTGAGCGCCGCGAAGCTGGAGTCTCCTGTCAAGAATTCCAAGACCGCACAACTTCCAGGGACTGCCACCTCGGATGGGATCACCGCCGTTCTGGAAAAAGAGAAAAGCGGCGCGCAACTGGAGGCGTCGCAGATGACAAATGCCACCTTGTTGCGACCAATTCAACAGCCGCAAACCACGCCGCTGAATACCACATCGGCATCCGGAACGAAGACACTCGGCCCGAACGGCGCCGCGGTCAGCACAGCAACCACGAACACGGCCCCCTTGTCCAACCAAGCGCCACAAAAACATCAGCCGCCCCAACCAGCGGGCGCCGGTTCCGTCAGTCCGTTGGCGGTCATGCCCGCAGGGGTAAGAACTGGTCCCGCAATTGCGTGCAGCCACGACCCGACGATGAGAATTTTAACGATTAGCGGGGTAGACGGGCCTGCGACCTTTTCCCCCAATCCCAGATACGTGCTCTATACCATCACCGGCTGTTCGTTTGGCGACGCTGGCTCCAACGCCAAGGTTTACCTCTACCAGAATGCTTTTCACCTGGATTTTCAAATCCAGGAGTGGAACGACAACGGAATCAAGTTCGTTCTCGACCCCAATGTCACCGGAGTTCTGGATCAGGTCAACGCAACATTAGTGGTGCAACGCGCCGACGGCAAACAAACCACCAAGAGCGGCTGCAAGTTTTACGCGGCTCGCGAAACGCGGATGCTGCCGCATATTCCCCGGGCAAACTTCTCGCTCAACAAATTTACACCGACCGATACCTCAGCGTTTCAAGCCGCTTACACTTCGCCATCGTCCGCCGATGTTGTGCCGAATATCAGCGGCTACACCGCGGAGGTTTCCTGGACAGATCCCAAGGCCGGCTACAACAAGGATCATCCAAACCTATCCGTCTGGATGCCCAGTGGGGAAGACATCTACCTGCTCAAGAATTTGCAGCCCGGCTTTATCGTGGAAAACGCTGCGCTTGCTCACAGGGATCTGGCCTGTCCTTCTGGAACACTTCATACGCAGGGAACATTCAGTACTTCCTTTGTAGGTGACGAACTGCATATCGTGTGGCAAGGCCAAACTTGCACCTACACCGGCTGCGGCGGGTTCGGACAGAGTGATTGCTTTTCAGACAATCCGGGTTCGAACTACGCCATCAACGTGACGATTACAGGCCCGCGGGGCGTCGATCCCTGGACCGGAAAGCCCACCGCAACTCACTAGTCCTCGAAAAGTGCAGTCCGAGAAGTTGATCCGCGTCCCGGCGCGAAGGAGACGAATGTGACAAAGCATCTCGATAAGACGGTGACCGTTACAACGCGGGCTCTGTCTGTGGCTACAGCCTTATTGCTGTTTGCAGGTGGGTGCAATTCCCGCGCGAAATCCGGCGGCGCGGACGAAAGGTCGGCAAGCTCTGGTGGAGTATCTCAAACGATTGACGTGAACTGCCTGGGCGACCGCCTCGATAATCCCCCGGAGGCTTTCCACTATTCCTACAAAACAACGGGCAGCCAGAACGACGTCGACAAAGAAGCGGATGTCACGCCACAAACCATGGATATCACGATTCAAGACAATTCCGGCTCACACACTTACCACGGCGAGCGCTCTAAGGAATCCAGCTGGAACAGCGCGGTGCTTGACCTCTCTGGCTCGGGCCTGACGACGATGACCGCGAGGCTAGGCTTCCTCAAGGACACGCCCGCCTTCTCGCGCGTAGGTGCCGAACAGACAAACGGATACAGCACAACGAAATATTCCATCGACACGGCTGGCGCGGGCTCTTCCGCAAGGAGCTACGCAGCATTTTTTGGCTCAGGCAGCTACGACAAAGGCGCGATGTGGGTCACGGCGGAAGGATGTCCGGTAAAGGTCGCCTTGGACGAGGCGACGCAGCCAACCGACGGCAGCGTAAGCAAAGTTCATTACGAGCTGAACTTCGTCAAGAAATAAGCAGGCCCTGTTGCGCCCAAAAGGCAAAGGGAGGAGCCACGATGCGTAAAAACTTCGTTGTGAAAGTTGGATTTGCACTCTTGATGTGCGCGCCGGTTTCGTCGCTCGCGCAGCAGAATCCGCTGACAAACGCCGATGTGGTCAACATGGTCAAGAGCGGGCTGGCAGAGTCGGTCGTCATCTCGGCTATTCAGTTGAACCCGGCGAACTATGACATTTCGCCCGCAGCTTTGATCGCTTTGAAAAAAGCTGGCGTCACACAACCGGAGCAGGACGCGATGCTTGCCGCAATGAAGGCTGCGGCTGCGCCGCCCGCGTCCCAGCCTACGGCGCAGCCTGCCACGCCGCCACAGCCCGCAGAAAGTCAGCCCGTTCCGGGCACTTCGGCAACGAACCCGCAGAACTGGCGTATGCCAACGGTTTCGGTAGCGCAAGGTTCTGCTTCTCAACCCGTGCCGCTCGAAAAAGCGCAACTCGCTCAGACCAAAACCAAGCCTTCGTCTATGGGCAGTCTCGCCTCCGACTCGGTCGTAACGCAGGCGTTGCAAGGCGGCGTCAACACGGCTGCCTATGGGGTTGCCAGCAAGGTGAGCTCTCCTATCGGAGGGGCGTCAGTAGAAGAAGCGGGCAGCATTTTTTCCGGCATGATGGCGCGCCGCAAACCCACTGTCACATACGTGTGGGGTGTGACCGGCCCATCGTCGGTGAATGTTCTGCAAAACTATCTTCCGGTTTTCGTGGTCAATTTCGTTAACGCGCCCGGAATTGCTCCTGATGACTACGAGCCGGCGATCGTCAAACTGACCCCCGCACAAAACACCTGCCGTATCGTTGGCGCTACACAAGGGAAGGAAGACGCTCAAGCGAGCGCGGCCGCCGATTGGCAGGTGTACTCCTCGTTCCTGGAAGAGCGCGTCGCCGTCAACGCAGAAAAATCGAAACCCGGCGAATACCAACTCACCCCCCGTTCTCCACTCTTGCCGGGTGAATACGCAGTCGTGCTCCGCCCCATTTCCAGGTCCAAAAAATTCTCGGGTGGAGACGTGGCCCGCGGCCAAGGCGACGGTTTCGTGTTTGATGCTGTCTGGTCGTTCCAAATCGTGGCAGCGCAATGATGAGCTTGTTCTCAAATCACAAGGTACTTTTGGGCGCGGCTGTAGTCGCGTTGATTGCAGCCACGATCGTCACAACAACTTCCATCAAGCACTCGCGCCCAAAGGTTAAGCTAGAAGCCTCGGTCAAGCCGCGAATCGAAAAGGAAATGGGCGAGATGAAGGCTGCGGCCGATGCCGCAGCGGGCGATTCACGGGGTGCGTCGCCCTCGCGTGACGCGACCTCTCCGGCTCCCGTCGTCGCTAGTGCCCCCGCGCCGGTGAGCACCACTTCTGCTAATGCCGGCAGCGCATCGCCAACAGACACTTCGCTATCCATAATTCCCGTCGCGGCCACAGGAGAACGGGCCCACGACTGGGCCCTCAAGTACGAACGCACCGAAAACGGCCAGGAAGCGGACGTCGTCGTTCGTACCGGAGACGTCAACAATCTCGGATTCGGCTGGCCGTCCGGCTTCGATCCGTTCTCTGGCAAGTCCACACCCGCGCATCGATATCCATGGACTCCCGAGCCCAACGAACCAGATGGAACTGATCGCATCATGCTGGGCTCAGTGATTGACCCGGCTGAAGAGCTTCGCGACCCGGTTGCTTACAACCGCTCGGGCGGCGATGGTTATAGCGGGGTTCTGAGCGACTGCGCGATGAGGACGCCGCCATGCAAGGAGCGTCAAGACTCCCTGCCTCGGCCAATCACGCTGCCCGTTGGCTCGTTGCCGCACAAAGTCGACGCCGTGCTGTTGCAAATTTTCGTGGATGATTTTCAAGCCGCCCATTTTCATTCCCACTTCCAGGTCAGCCTCAATGGCACGCGCATTCCCGGCTTTGAAGAAGCTCTCAACGCGCTCGACCAAACTGGTCCGATCGGCAAGCTGATCACTCTGCGCCTGCTGCCCGAATACTGGCCATTACTCCAGTCCGGCGATGTGAAGCTGCTGATTGACGACCCGACCACCAAAGTCCGCGACGGTTATGCAGTGGACTTCGCTCGCATTCTGATTAATCCGCACGACTTCAAGTATCAGGTGCGGCTCGAAATTACCGTGCGTGACGCCGATAAACGAACACCCATCCCCGCCGCAAACGTTAGCGCCGCGCTGGTGTCCGCCGCCACCGACCAGTCCGGTAAATGCGAACTCAAGGGAATTCCCGCGGGACTAGTGGTGGCCACAGCCAACGCCCCCGGCTACGACGCCAATTCCGTGCCTGTCGATCTTCCTGCCGGTGAAGCTGCGCGCGCCGAAATCCAGTTGCATCGGCACGAAGAAAGCGCAGCCGCGCTGGAGCGCGCCATAGCGCAAACCGGTTCCGCGACAATTTACGGCATTCATTTCGATACGGATTCGGCGAAACTCCGCCCGGACAGCCTGCCTGCGCTCACCGCCGTCCTCGAACTTATCGGAAAACATCCCGGTTCGCGCTGGCTGATCTCAGGTCACACCGACAATCAAGGGAACGACGCCCGCAACAGGCCGCTCTCGGAAAAGCGCGCCGCTGCGGTGATCGCATGGCTGAAGGACCACCACGCCGCTGACACAGAACGCCTGGTGCCGCAAGGTTTCGGCGCAAGCCGTCCTGTCGCCGACAACGCAACCGCCGGCGGCAGAGCGCTCAACCGCCGTGTGGAGGTCGCGTTAGCAAAGTAGGCAGGTAGTTGAACGAAATGTTTACAAGGAGAACGAAATGCGAAAGATTTTAGTCCTGGCAGCAGTTTGTTTTTCAGCCGCGGCGTTATGGGCGCAAGGCCAGTTCTCACAACTTGCGAATCCCGCGTTCGATGTTCGCAGCGTAGTCTGGAATCCACAGGTAGGGCACGGTTCCGAGTACGACCTCAGCTCCAACGACGGCACCAGGATGCACATCAGCTTCATCATCACCGGCACGGAAAGCGTCAACGGACAACCTGGCTATTGGCTCGAAACCGGGATGAACTTCGAGGAGCTGGGCCAAATCTATTCCCAAATGTTGATGACCCAGAACGCCGGCAAGCTGCAAACGAACAAGTGGATAGTTCAAATGGCGAATCGGCCGCCAATGGAAATGCCCGAGCGAAGAATGCTTAGGGCAGGTAATTCCAACGCCAAAATCGAAACAACCTCAAATTTTCGAACCACCGCCGTCCGCGTTGGCGTGGAAAGCGTCACCGTTCCGGCCGGCACTTTCCAATGCGAACACTGGCGCGCAAAAGACGGCTCCGGCGATGCCTGGCTTTTGTCCGACGTCGTCCCTTACAGCTTGGTCAAAGCCACGGATAGAGATGGCGGCACGGCAGTTCTAACCAGCACGCTCAACAACGCCAAATCGCATCTGACCGGCAGACCCGTGCCTTTCGACCCATCGGTTCTCACAGGTCTAGGCCGTCCCAGGTAACTAGAACTATCCCCGCGACCCTGACAGAGCTCGTACCGAGCATTGCCGACTCAACTTCCGAACACCCCGGTGGCACGGGCTGATGAAAGGGGCCAGCTAGGAAGAGGCGGGGCAATGTTGAGCTCGTCCGCAAGACCGGCATTCCTGGCGACAGGAAAATTGAGAGCGCGGAGGGCGGGGGAAGGTCCCTGCCCGTCCGCGCCGTCAAGGCCGCGGTTTGTGCGTTCATCCAAGCGGAGCGGAAAGCCTTAACGGAAGAAGCGGATCGATCAGGCGCAGGATTTGGCCCGGAAGGGCAAGGGACAAGCCCTTATGCTATTTTTGCCCTTGCTTGAAAAGACACGCGGATAGATCTTGGCAGACCACTCTCTCTTGTGCACCTGTAACGCTCCTCTGTACTTTTGTTTCTTATGTTGGATAAGGGCGTATGGGCCGACGTCAAGATCGGAAACGAACACCTGCGTTTGTTCGCCGAGCACAACGCACAGGGCGTGCAATCGTCTGTATACAATGTTGTTTCGAAGACATGGATCGCGCCTTCGGAGCCTGTGGATGACATTGAACAGGGGAAGGAACGAGCAGCGGCGCACGCCCAGGAATACCTCCAAAGAGCGGCAGGGCTGGAACTGCCGTCATTGCAGTGGAAAGCATCCCGGTCGGCTTGAGCTAATCCGAACGAGTCTATAACTCACACGAGGGCCGGGAAGGATTCAGGCCGGATTGAGCGCTCGCGGGCACGTCTCCTGCGGCCACAACCCACGGGTTTGTCCGATCTGGTCTCACAAGGGACTCTGACCCGGGAGGGAGAACTTCGTCACGCCCGATATCGACCCCAGCTTCTGTATGCGGCGAAGGAGTGATCGAAACAATCGCGGTGACGCAACACCGCAGTCCCACCAGTCGTGCAGGACAAACCCTAGCGACAGGGAACGCGGCCAATCTGTGATAGCCTTTTTTAGCCCCCCGGACTGTCCCGTTTTGTGTACTGCAACCGCCTGGAACGGCCGTTTTTTCAGACTTTACAGCGTGGGCGAAATCATTTCTACGATCCACGGGAGACAGCGGCGATGACCAACACCAAAGAACTCGTCCTGGTAACTGGCGCAGGCGGCTTCATCGGCGGCGCACTGATTGCTTCTCTGCGCAGCCGCGGCTTCCGGCGAATTCGCGGGGTTGACGTCAAGCCCCACGATCAGTGGTATCAGCGTTTCGACGACGTGGAGAATCTTTCGCTCGATCTCAATCTGAAAGAAAACTGTGAAACGGCAGCAAGCGACGCTGCCGACATCTACAACCTTGCCGCCAACATGGGCGGCATGGGCTTCATTGAACACAACAAGGCTCTGTGCATGCTCTCCGTGCTCATCAACACGCACATGCTGCAGGCCGCTGTGGATGCGGGCACAAAGCGCTTCTTTTATTCTTCGTCGGCTTGCGTTTACAACGGCGACAAGCAGAAAACCTTTGCAGCCCCGTCGCTGAAAGAAGAAGACGCCTACCCTGCTCTCGCCGAGGATGGTTACGGTTGGGAGAAACTTTTCTCAGAACGTATGTGCCGCCACTTCCGCGAGGATTTCGACCTCTACACACGCGTAGCCCGTTTTCACAACGTTTATGGCCCGTGGGGAACCTGGTACGGTGGCCGCGAAAAGGCTCCTGCCGCCATCTGCCGAAAGGTGATCGAAGCAAAAATCTCCGGAAAACACGAAATTGAAATCTGGGGCACCGGAAACCAGACCCGCAGCTTCATGTTCATCGACGATTGCATCAAAGGCATCGACATGATCATGGAATCGCGAATCGAAGAGCCTATTAATCTCGGCTCAAGCGAAGCGGTTACCATCAATCAACTGGTGGATTTAGCCGAGGACTTCGCCGGCCTCAAGTTGAAGCGCAACTACGATTTGACCGCGCCCAAAGGGGTCAACGGCCGCAACAGCGATAACACCCTGATTCAGAAGTATCTCCATTGGGAACCCAACACATCTCTCCGCAACGGACTGGAAAAGACGTATCGTTGGATTTACGATCAGTACCTGGCCCGCGAACGCGGCGAGCCAGGAGTAGTTCGGGAAGTGGTCACGGGCCGCTAAGCCTGGGGCATTCTGGTGCAGCTTAGTTTTTTGTCGGACACTTTCTTGTCGAGGGAACATCTCAAGTTTGTAGCTGGGAGCGTTCCACATGAAACGTCTGTTCATTTCTCTTGCCGTTGTTCTAGCCATTGCTGCCGTGCATTCACGGGCGCAAAGTGGCGGTCCAGCCGCCCCGCCTGCCTCCGCGTCAGTTGAACTCACTCCTGTGGTCGTTGAACTCTTTACTTCTGAAGGCTGTTCGAGCTGTCCGCCCGCGGACGCACTTCTCGCGAAGATGGAATCCGCCCAGCCCTTCAAGGGCGTTCAGGTCATTGCGATCGAAGAACACGTGGACTACTGGAACCAGCAAGGTTGGGTTGATCCATTTTCTTCCATCGAATGGACCGGCCGGCAGCAGGTCTACGCTGCGGCTTTCCGTCAGGATGGCCCCTACACGCCGCAAATGGTGGTGAACGGCCGGGCGCAGCTGGTGGGCAGCCGCGCCGACCAAGCCGTCAAAGCAGTTGAGGACGCGCACGAAGTTGCGGCGGTTCAAGTAAAGCTTTCCGCATCGGGCTCCGGCAATCCCAATGAACCTCACTTTGCGGTGAGCGTCGGGAAACTTACGCAGCTTTCGCCCGGCGATTCCGCCGAAGTCTGGCTTGCCATCACTGAAAGTGGACTCGCTTCGCAGGTCTCACGCGGCGAAAACGCCGGCCGCAACCTCAGTCACGCTTCCGTGCTGCGCACTTTGCGCCGTATCGGCAATGCGGATGCCCGGTCCGATTCGCTTTCCTTTCAGGGCGACGCTCCGCTGAAACTGAAACCCGGATGGAAACGCGAAAACCTCACTGCCGTTATCTTGGTTCAAGAAAAGAAGAGCCGCCGCATTCTGGGCGCCGCTTCCCAGAAGATCGCTAACTAGGCTGGCGCTGGGGCATTTCGTGAGGTCTGCCTAACCCCTTCTTTCCTGCTAAACTTGAAGCTAGCATGAACGTCCGCCAAAAATATGTTCCACTCGGCCTTCTAGCGGCGCTTCTCTTCGCCGCGGGTTGCGGCCGAACTCAAACCGCTCAGGCGGATGGCAAGAGCGCCAAACAGGACGCTCCCGACGCCGAACCGATTCGCTTTGTAAGAAATCCCGATGCCGCTCCGTCCTTTCAACTTAATGATCTGGACGGCAAGCCGGTCTCGCTCGCTGCGGCCAAAGGGAAAATTGTTCTGCTGAATTTCTGGGCCACTTGGTGCGGCCCTTGCCGCGCGGAAATTCCTGATCTGGTGGACCTGCAAAAACGCTATGCCGACAAACTCGAAATCATCGCCTTGGCCACGCAGGAAGACGACGCCGACCAGGTGCGGCGCTTCGTGCTGGGCTCCGGCATCAACTATCGCGTGGCGATGGCGCCAGATGTAGTGGTTCAGGAATATGGCGGAATCGCGGCTCTCCCGACTTCCTTCGTGATTGACGCGCAGGGACGCGTCGTCCAGAAACATATCGGCCTCAATGACCCCTCTCTCTACGAGCGCGAACTGAAAGCCATGCTGGGCATGCCAGTGAACGCCAAAGTCGAATACTTCGAGGACAACGGTCAGGTCTTCCTGAAAAATGCGGAACGCGCCACGGAACTGCCTGGCGTGGATTTTTCCAAATTGACGGCCGAACAGAAGTCCGCCGCCCTTCGCCAAATGAACGGCAAGTCTTGCGATTGCGGCTGCGGCCTCACCCTCGCGCAGTGCCGCATCAACGATAGCGCTTGCCGCGTCAGCCTGGCTCTTGCCGGTCAAGTTGTTGATCAGATTTCCGGTCGCGCACCCAAGTTGAAAAATCAATCCCCAACCACTTCACCCAAGAACTCCGCTCCCAGCGGAACCGCGCCACGGGAATAGTCACGCCGACATCACTGCTAAAAGCTGCTTTTGTCCTTCGGTCCGCAAACGGAAGCAAATTCGCTATCGCTTGCATACCGCAGTTTGCCCGCGGTGTTTTCGGTCGGCGCGTTTAGCCCATGCAGGTAGCCCTTGGCGTTTCCATCCGCAGAAAAAGACATCGCCATGTTCCCCTTGTCTTCCAGCACCAGTTCTTGCCCTTGCCACGATCCATGCAGATCGATGTTTAGCCTTATCGGCGCATCCTTTCGGGAACGCAGATAGAAGGTGATCGGTTTTCCGTCAGCATCAAGCCAGGCGTTCTTCAGATAGCCGCTGACTGTCATGGGATAGATACCGCCTTGCGGTGTGCAGATTTTCGCCGAGCCTTCTATGTTCTGGTGGCCCCCAGAATAGCCGCCACGCCCGCGGGACATGTACGGCCATAGCTCCATGTAGAATCCATACGTTGCTCCGGTCGAAGAGTGCAGCGTCCCCACGCCGTGCCAGGTTAGCGCCGGTGTCCATCGGCCACCCATATGCAACGACCATGGATTCAGGAGCACCAGCATTGCTGTCACCAATACGATCAAGGCGCTCACCGAACCAAGGCATCCGCACCCGCGTTTCTTCGGCCTGGCGGCGGCGCCCTGACCTCCCGCGCCCGTCGGCTCGTTTCGAGCGAAGCTTGCCAGAGTTCCCAACATTCCCACACCTCCATCCGTTTTGCGCAGCACTCTATCACGCGCTCAGCCGTTCTAAGCGGGGTCGTCGTACACTAGTGCGTCTCCCAGAATGAATACAAAAACGGCGTTCTTCCTCCTTTTGATTCTGAGCGCGACCGGCTTTATCTCGCCGCCCATTGCACTCTGCGCGGGAATCATCTTTGGCCTGTCCACCGAGCACCCATACGCCGCGGATAGCCGTGCCTTGGCCAAATTCCTGCTCCAGGCCTCGGTGGTCGCCTTGGGCTTCGGTATGAACCTTCACGAAGTCCTAAAGGCCGGCCGCAGCGGCTTTCTCTATACGGCTCTGGGAATCGGTTTCGCACTGCTGGCAGGCGTTCTGATCGGCAAGCTGCTCTCCGTTCGCAGCACCACTTCTTATTTGATTTCTACGGGCACGGCCATCTGCGGAGGTAGCGCCATCGCGGCCATCGGCCCGATTCTGCAAGCTGGCGACGAAGAAATGGCTGTGGCTCTCGGCACCGTCTTCATCCTCAATTCCATCGCCCTGTTCATCTTTCCCACCATTGGCGCCTCCCTTCAGCTCTCCCAAACGCAATTCGGCTTATGGTCGGCTCTCGCCATCCACGACACCAGCTCGGTAGTGGGCGCCGCCTCGCGGTACGGCAACCAGGCCCTGGTAATCGCCACCACCGTTAAGCTCGCTCGTGCTCTTTGGATCGTTCCGCTGGCGCTTGCCACCGCGGCCGTCCGGCACAGCCGCTCCAAAATCCAGATTCCGTGGTTCATTTTTCTTTTCTGTCTCGCCGCTGTCATCAACACCTACGGTCCGCAAGAGCCGCGCCTCTCTCAGATGTTCTTCCAGCTCGGCCGTCTGGGCCTCACCGTCACGCTCTTCCTGATTGGTACGGGAATTTCGCGGGCCACGCTGAAGGAAGTCGGCTGGCGGCCGCTGGCGCAAGGCGTCCTACTGTGGATCTTGGTCGGGGTAACGTCACTCTACTTCATCCGCATCGGCTGGATCGCGCTCTAGATAGCCTCAAAAACTTAGTCCTGAACGCGCATTCTTCTGCCGTTACGCGCGAGATTCCGTTTGCAGCCGCGCGGCAGGCGCACTACACTTTCCGCATCCTAACTAGCTTCGCCGTCGCACGCTGCGACCAAACAAGGAGCATTTCATGAATCGCCGAGTGGGAATTGTCCTGGCCGTATTGGTGGTTGCCGGAATCTTTACCGTCGCGGGGCTCTCTTCGCAACCCACGCCCCAAGCGGCCCGCAAATACATCGACCTTCCCGGCAAGACCGTTCAGGCGCCGTTCAGCGATGCGGTGCTCACCGGTAATACGCTTTATCTTGCTGGCCGCATCGGCCTCGAACCAAAAACCGGCAAAGCACCCGATAAGATCGAAGACGAAATTAAGCTCTTGCTGGATGGCGAAAAAGAAGTGCTCGCGCAAGCCGGAATGACCATGGATGATTTGGTCTACGTGCAGATCTACGCGACCGACCTGTCGCTCTTTGAAAAGTTTAATCCCATCTACAAGTCTTACTTCACCAAAGAAATGCCGGCACGGGCCTTCATCGGCGCCGGTTCTTTGCTGCGCGGCGGCCATTTTGAATTGCAGGCCATTGCGGTAAAGCGCTAGCCTGCTTGCGCGCTTGACCTATTTTTTAAACACTAGCCGCTTCACGTCTGGCCAGAATTCGCTCCACGCATTACTCGCGATCTCAGAGAGAAACCCGTAGCCGGTTCTCGCCAGCGCGTCGTTCGTTGTGGATTCGCTGCTCACTCGCCAGGTGTTCGCCAAGAAGTTATTCCCCGGAATCGCGATATACCGCGCGTACGCCGGCATCAACTGGCCTTGACGGTTCCGCGCCGCAACTGAGAGCAAAAATACGTTCCCGATCCGTCTCTTGAATGGCAGATTCTGATTCCGCACATAGCGGGGGTCTTCTCCCCATATCGCGCCAAGTCCCGCCTCGATCGTGTTGCTCGCCGCGATGCCCGTAAACCGCATTCCATATCGCTTCGCAAAGCCCGCCCAATGCGGGCCATATTCTTCGGGCTTGTCGACCGCAGTCCCGATCCCCGCCGACAGAGTTCCAACCAGCAAACTCTCCGGCCCGAACGTTTGCAGCGCCGCCCACGCGATTCTCTGCTTCCCTGAAATTGGCTCGTAGGGAGCCTGCGCCGCGATCACCCTCAAGTTTTGCTCCGGCGGACCTTGCGGCTTGGCCGCGGGCGCGTCCGGCTTCTCGGGCTCTTGTGCGCGTCCCTCTGCGGCGCTCAGAAAAAGAATGGAAAGTGAAAGGACTAAGTAGGAGCTGCCGCGTTGAAAGAGTGTCATGCGGGAATTTGGGCGCTTCCAATCTTTTGGCTTCTGCCGGGTGGGCAGCGGTGCTGGGAATGCACCTATAGTGAGTCATTCCTGCAAAAGAAAACAGTAGAGAAAATGCCCTAGCGGGCCTAATGGCCCCTTGCGGCCAGGTCAGTGGGAAGGCAAAGCCGTGCGATGTGCCCATATATGGTCTATAAAGTTGTGCCCACTGAAGAACGAGTGACTATATATGGGCTCATTACGGCAGGAGGGAGACGGCTTATTCTGGCGTAAGTAGTGTAGATACAACAAGATACGATTTAACAAAATTTTCGCACACTTTGGGTGTGTTTGTGCATCCTACTTCGCCTGATACCGGGAGCCATGCTAAGAGTCACCACCGACAAAAAGAAGTCCAAAACGGTCCTTAGTGTAGAGGGTCGTTTGGCAGGCCAGAATGTTGCCACCCTCGAGCAGTGCTGGCGCGAACTCCGCTCCGCGTCGCCTCAAGAGAAATTCTACGTGAACCTCTGCGGGGTCAGTTTTATTGACGGAGCGGGCAAGATGCTGCTGAAAACCATGCACCACGAAGGGGGCCAGTTGATCGCGGACGGCTGTCTTAATCAGGCCATCGTCAAGGAAATCGTCGGCCAGGAGAAATCAAGCGCGCGCAACGACAACGTCTCCGACAAAAAGACTCCCATCATTTTTTACCTGCTGCTGTTCGGATTGCTGATGGGCGCTTCTGGCGTGAGAGCTCAGCAACAGAGCCCTCCTGCACCGCCAGTTGACGGCGCTCCGCTCAAGCTCACTCTGGATCGCGCCGTAAGCCTGGCTGTGAAGCAAAATCCGACCGCGCAAATCGCGGTTCTGCAAGCCGCTCAGGCCGTGCAGGACAAAAACATCGCCCGCGCCGGACTTCTTCCTCAAGCCGACCTGCAAACCTACGATGCCGTCCGCCGCTCCAACATTCAAGCGCAACTTGGCATCAACATTCCCGGATTTCCGCAGCACATCGGCCCGATCAACATCTTCAACGCCGGCCCTACGTTTGGCATGCCGGTCTTTGATCTCAACCTATGGAACCGCTACCGCTCGGCGAAAGCAGGAGCCAACGCCAGCAGAGAGAATAGCAAATCCACCCGCGAACAAGTGATTCTCCTGGTGGTCTCGCAGTACATCGGCACGCTGCGCGCCATGGCCACCGTAGAGGCTGCGCAATCCCGCGTGGAACTCGCGCAAGCGCTTTACGACCAAGCGGCTGACCTCCAGAAAGAAGGCGTCGGCACCGGTATTGACACGCTGCGCGCCAACGTCGAACTGCAAAACGAGAAGCAGACTCTGCTCGTCGCGCAAACCGATCGCGACGCTTCGCTCTTCGGCTTGAGCAAACTGCTCAATCTCGATCCGCGGCAGGAGATTCAACTCGAAGATTCCTTGAGCTTCTTCGACACGCCGCAGCCCGAAGTCGATCCCAGCATTGACGAAGCTCTCGCCGTGCGGCCCGAGTGGAAAGCGTTGCTAGAACAGAGCAAAGCCGCCGAGTTCGATAAGAAAGCCTCGCAGGATCTGCGGCTCCCAACCCTGCGCGTGGACGGTAATTGGGCTTACCAGGGCACCCGCCTGAACAACGGCATCCCCGTTTACAACTACCAGGCCACCATGGACGTCCCGTTGTTCACTGGCGGCCGCACTCATGCCGAGATCGTGAAATCTGATCTGCAACTGAAAGTGCTCAACGAGCAAAAAGCCGATCTGCGCAACCAGATCGCGCTCGACGTGAAGACGGCTTTGCTGAATCTGAAATCCGCCCGCAATCAGGTGGAAGTCGCCAACCTGGGCATCCAGCTGTCCAAGGAAGAAGTGGACCAGGCGCGCGACCGCTTCAAAGCCGGCGTTGCCAACAACATCGAAGTGATTCAGGCGCAAGACGCGCTCGCGCGTGCCAACGACAACCAGATTGCCGCGCTCTACCGCTTCAATCAGGCGCGCGCCGATTTCGCCAGGTCGATCGGGCAGATGGAAAAAGTATACGCGAAGTAACCGGAGAGGACTCGGGGATGAGTGTCGAGATCGAAGTCGGGCTAGAGAACGCATCAAGGGTTAGGCCAACCACGGAAGAGCTGAAGCTCGAGCCACCCGCGGCAAAAGGCTTGGCGAATCCCAAGACCAGGCGACTGCTCTTGGCCGGAGGTTTCGTTGTTCTGGCCGTGCTGGTCAGCCTTTTCCTCTACTTCCGCAATCGCGAAAGCACCGATGACGCGCAAGTCGACGGCCACATTACCGCAATTTCTTCGAAAGTTTACGGCCGTGTCGCAGAAGTATTGGTCAATGACAACCAGGAAGTGAAAGCCGGACAAATCCTCGTGAAGCTCGATCCCCGCGACTACCAAGCCGCACTGGATCAAGCCAAGGCTCAGCTTGCTTTAGCCGAGAGCGATGCCCGTTCCGCCGGTGTGGATGTGCCGAGAACTCAACTAAGCGTACAGAGCGGAACTTCCAGCGCTGATGCGCAACTCGCCGGAGCGCAGGCGGACCTGATGCGCGCGGAAACTACTTACGATCAGTCGAAAACTTCCGATCTCGCGTGGGCACAGGCCAACATCGAAAAGAGCAAAGCCAACGCGGCGCTCGCCGAAGCTGATCTGGAGCGCTACACGCCGCTGCTCGCCAAGGGCGAAATTTCCAAGCAGCAATTCGACGCCGCGAAGGCCAACGCCGACGCAACCGCCAGCGCGCTGAAAGCCGATCAGGAAAAGCTGGCGCAAGCAGAGCGCGGTATTGAAATCGCCAAGGCGCAGCTGGACGCCGCGAAAGCCCGCGTGCAGCAGGCACAGGCGGGCATTGTGTCCGCAAAAGCGGATACCAAGCAGGTGCTGATGCGCCAGGCAGATGCGCAAGGAAAAATTGCCAAAGTCGAACAAGCCCGCGCTGCCGTCGGGGCAGCGCAGCTGAATCTCGAATATGCAACCGTGGTTGCTCCGGTGGACGGTGTTGCCACGCACAAGCAGGTCGAAGTCGGTCAGATCGTGCAGCAAGGACAAGGACTCATGGTCGTAGTTCCTTTGCGCGACGTTTGGGTCACTGCGAATTTCAAGGAGACGCAACTCCGCTCCATGAAGCCCGGCCAAAAAGCCGAAGTGAAAGTGGACACCTACGGGAAAACGTTCAGCGGCCACGTGGATTCTATCGCCGGCGCGACCGGTGCGGTTCTCAGTTTGTTGCCGCCGGAAAACGCCACCGGCAATTATGTGAAGGTCGTGCAGCGCGTGCCGGTCAAGATCGTTCTCGATCCGATTCCGCAGGAGAAAGCGGTTCTGCGGCCTGGGATGAACGTCGTGGCCACCGTAGTTTCTGATTGAAAGAAAGCATCCGGTCGAAGCGTAGCAAGATTTGAGGGGAGAGCAGACGCGCAGTGAAAGACAGGTTTCTATCGAAATTGCGGATGCCGGACGGCTCGATCAACCCCTGGGTGATCGCCGTTACGGTCACGCTCGCCACGTTCATGGAAGTCCTCGACACTTCCATCGCCAACGTCGCGCTCCCGCACATTTCCGGAAATCTGTCCGCCGGCGCCGACGAGTCCACCTGGGTCCTTACGTCGTATCTGGTCTCCAACGCCATAGTGCTCCCGCTTTCCGGCTGGCTCTCCGGCGTAGTCGGACGCAAGCGTTTCTACATGGCTTGCGTTGCGCTGTTCACTGTCAGCAGTTTTCTGTGCGGTCTCGCGCCGAGTCTCGGCGTGCTCGTTTTCTTTCGTATTTTGCAGGGGGTCGGCGGCGGCGGCTTGCAGCCGAGCGAACAAGCCATTCTGAACGACACCTTTCCGCTGGAGAAGCGCGGCATGGCTTTCGCCGTATATGGCGTCGCCGTCGTCGTCGCGCCGACCATTGGGCCCTGGCTCGGCGGCTGGATCACCGACAATTTTTCCTGGCGCTGGATTTTTTACATCAATGTACCGGTTGGCATTCTCTCTTTGCTGCTTACATCGCTTCTCGTCAGCGATCCGCCCTACATGAAGCGCGCCAAACTAAAGGAGGGATTCCGCATCGATTACATCGGCATCGGCTTGATCAGCCTGGGCCTCGGCAGCATGCAGATCATTCTCGACAAAGGTGAGCGCGAAGACTGGCTCTCGAGCGGTTTCATTCAGGTGTTCTTTGTACTGATGCTCGTCGGGATCATTGCCGGAATCATTTGGGAGATGCGCCACGAGCATCCGGTCGTGGACTTGCGGATGCTAAGGGACAGGAACTTTGCGGTTGCCACGCTGGCAATGTTTTTCCTCGGGTTTGTCCTGTATGCCAGTACGGTACTGATCCCGCAATTTCTGCAGGAAATGATGGGTTATACAGCCGAGTTGGCAGGCTTAGCGCTGTCACCGGGTGGTGCGGTGATCATGTTCATGATGCCGGTGGTCGGCTTCCTGGTGTCGCGCGTGAACACCAAATATTTGATCGCTTTCGGGTGCACGGTGTCCTCTTTGGCGCTGTTCGTGATGGCCGGATGGAACTTGCAGATCGACTACAAACACGCAGTCCTGGCGCGCATGCTGCAAAGTTTCGGTCTGGCGTTCTTGTTCATTCCGATTAATGTTTCCGCGTTCGCTTTTGTGCCCAAAGAAAAAACCAATATGGGCACCGGCATCATCAACTTGGCGCGCAACATCGGTGCCAGCGTTGGAATCGCAACCGTGACCACGTTCTTGCAGCGCCGTACCCAATTCCATCAGGCGCAGTTGATGGAACACATCAACAACCTGAGCCGAACGTTCCAGGATCGGCTGCATGCCATGACCGCCAGTTTCACTTCGGGTGGCTCCAGCGGGCCAGGCGCCGCGTCCCAAGCCTACGCCATGATCTACGGCCAGGTGCAGCGGCAAGCGGTCATGAAAGCGTTTATCGACAACTTTTACATGCTGGGATTCGTCTTCCTAGTGGTGATCCCGGTCTTGATGTTCTTGAAGCGTCCGCCGAAGGGAGCCAGTGCGCCGGTGCACTAGTACGCACGGGAATAAAAGGCTTTTGGTCCGAGTTTCTTAGTCAAATGGGGGAAACGATGGCAACACAAGTCGCAGTGACACCTGAGCTGAATGAAACGAAGCTGATCCGCGCGGGGCAACGGGGTGACGCGCAGGCGGTCGAAATGCTATTTCGCCGCTACCAGCGGCCCTTGTTCCAGACCGCGCTGCGTGTCCTCGGCAACACCGAAGACGCCGAAGACGCTCTGCAGGATGGATACCTCTCCGCCTATCGCAACCTGAAGCGCTTTGAGGGGCGTTCGCAATTTTCCACCTGGCTGACGCGCATCGTCATCAACGCCGCCTTGATGCGCCGGCGCAGCGCCAAGTCTCGTCCGGCCGTTTCGCTGGATGATTCGCCGCGCGAGGACGAGCTGCCGGCCAGCGAGCGTTTCGCGGACGATTCGCCGAATCCTGAGCAGGTCTACGCCGGCACCGAATTGCGCGAAATGATCAACCAGAATCTCGACGAACTTTCGCCGCTGCTGCGCACCGCATTTGTTCTGCGCGAAGTGCAGGGCTATTCGACCGGTGAGGCCGCCAAGAAGTTGGGCGTCACCGAAAACACGCTCAAAGCTCGCTTGTGGCGCGCGCGTCACCAGATGGCCGAACGCTTGGGTCGCCGCCTGAAGCGTATGAAGGACGACATGACCGGCGGCATCGGCGACGCCGATTGCGCCTACTGCTGACCTCCGGTAGCACGGTCTGTGCCGCTTTAGTATCACGACCCATGGCAACAACAAAGCAAGATGGCCGGTGGCTCGCCGGCCATCTTGCTTTTTAGAAGAAGAACTGGGAAGCGGACATGTTTGGGTCAGATGGGTCTGGCCGGAGCGTAACTTCCCAGGAAGCGGAAAAAACTCGTCGCGGCGCGGATTTCGTGCAGCGCTTGGTGAAGTTTTGCAGGCTCGTCGGTCTGTACGTCCAGAAAGAATTGGTACTCCCACGGGCGGCCATGGATCGGCCGGCTTTCGATTTTCAGCAGGTTGATTCGGTGATTCGCGAACGGCCGCAGGGCCTCCAGGAGCGCGCCCGGTTGATGCGCCAGCCGCAACGCCAACGAAGCTTTGTGCACTTTGGCGTCGAGCCGCGGGCTCAAAAGCGGGTTCTGGCTTGGTGAATCCTGCGGCACCAGCAAGACGAAGCGCGTGAAATTCTCGGAATTGTCCTGAATGGATTCGGCGAGGATTACGCCGCCATAACGAACCGCGGCGCGGCGTCCGGCGATTCCCGCTGCAGCTTTGTCGCCGCGTGCCAGCACGTCGCGCACGCTGCCCGCGGTATCTTCCGCGGGCACTCGCTGCAAGCCGGGATGCGCGAGAAAGAATCGTTCGCATTGCGCCAGCGCCATGGGATGCGAAGCGACCGAGCGCAATTCGTCCAGCGTCGCGCCGGGGCACGCGATGAGCTGCATTTCGATCGGCAAAATCGTTTCGGCAACGATGGTGAGCTTGCTCTCGAGCAGCAAGTCGTAGACGCGTACCACTGAACCGGCCAGCGAGTTTTCCACCGGCGCCAGCAGCGCATCGGCTGTGCCTTCGTCTGTCGCGCGGAAAGCGGAATCGAACGTTGGTCGAGGCACGGTGACAATATTCTCGCCGAGGAGCTGGATGGCGGCGGCTTCGCTGAACGCGCCAGGTTCGCCCTGAAACGCGATGCGTAGGCTGTCGGATGGGGCAGGCATGTCAGGCTGTGCGTCAGCGGCCGGTTGCGGGCGCTACTTCTAGCCCGCCCTTGCGAAGATAGTCGTCGGTTTTGTTCAGCCAGTCTTCGCGCGGCGGCGTGAAGACATCCAGATCGAGCGTGTCTTCGAGCGCCCAGGCCTCGTGGGGCATGTTGGATGGAATGCACAGCACTTCGCCCGAGCGCACCACGATTTCTTTTCCGTTGATGGCGAATTTCAGCGCGCCTTCCAGAATGTACGTGAGCTGTTCGTTGTGATGGTGGTGCAGCGGAACGTGGCCGTCTTTCTTGATGAACACGCGTGCCACCATGATTTTTTGCCCACTCACCATTTCTCGTTCAATCAACGGATTCAATTTCTCTCGTTCGACGTCTTTCCATGCAATGTATTTCGGTTCCGGCGTGCCTGCGGGTGCGGTGCTCAATTTGCGCCTCCGTTTCCGCCCGGAAGGGCGGTATTACCGTAGAGTTTTGCGGCGTTGTCATGCAGATAGAGACGTGCCAGTTCAAGCGCTTTGTCTTGAGAGATGGCGCGCTCACTGACCAGTTCGGCGAGTGCCGCGGCCAGTGCAGTGCGCGTAGTATGCGCGGCCAGCCAGAAACTTTCTTCCGCGCCCAGCGCGTCGTTGAAGGGAAATGCATCGGAGCCGTACATCATTTTGTCCGGAAACAGCGTGAGCAGTTGCTTCAACACGTCCTTGAACTGCGAGGGATAAAGCAATTCAGATTGAAACGAAGTGTCGAGATAAACATTTTTCACGGCGGTGAGCAATGCCGCTTCCTTTTCATACGGCCAGCCGCCGTGCACCAGCACGAACGTGGTGTTGTGATAGCGCGGATCGCGCAAAACATTTTCCAGATTCAGCACATTGCCTTGGCGCAAGCTGAAATAGTCGCCAATGCCCACCGCGGTGTGGAAGTGCATCGGCAGCTTCAGCTTGCCGGCCTGGTCCACCATCACGCGGAAAATATAATCCTGAAAGATTCGATAGTCCTCGGCTGTGGGGACGCCACCGGAATGATATTTCGCGTAAATGGCCTCGGCGCGTTCGCGTGGCGGATCGCTGAAATAGAGCGAGCGGAAGTACGCCGCTTCGTACTTGATGGCCACGCCGCCGCGTTTTTGATTGTCGGCCATGGTGTTGCGCACAAATGCTTCGTAGCCAGCCAGGTCAGCGGGCAGCGCGGCCACATTCATTTGCTTTTTGTAGCGGGCCAGCATTTTCTCCTGCAGTGGAACATATACACCCATGTCCGGGGTGCTGGCAGTCTGGTCGCGATTGTCGAGCGGATAGAAAAACGAATCGCCGAAAAAGACCCAATGGAAGCGCCTAGTGTCCAGATACGGCGCCATGAAGGCGCGATTGGCCAAACAGGTTTCCACGTTGAGCTTGTCTAGAATTTGATCAAAGTAGGCTGAGTTACCGGATTTCTTCGCGGCGTTCTTGCGGTCGGCCAGCCACTTGGCATGTTCGGGTTTGAAGTCGTCGTAGGGATAGCCAAAAAGAGATTTCGCCGCTGTGACGAATTCGGGATTGTCGTCCCGCAGGCGCAGGACGCTGCTTTCATCGGGAGGAGCGGCCATGGCGTCTACGTCGCTGTCGTCGGCAAAACCCGGGTGCGAATGGTTGTCGTAGAGCGGGATGGTGTTAATTTTGCCGAGCAGGTCCTGGTAGAGCTTCTCGACGTCGGTCGCGGGATAAGGGCTCGACTGAGCGCCGGTTGAACCCGCGAAAGCAAGGACCAGCGCGCCGACGCCTAGGACGTGAAACAATCGTTTCATTTTTAGGTCCCTTCAAGAACCTTGGCGAACATTTCAAGCGGGAACGGCACGCCATTTTACAGAGACACGCTGCATGCGGTCGAGTGCATCTTCCAGAAGGGTGCGGGCGCTAACCAGCGAAAAACGCAGATAGTTTTTCCCTTCCGCGCCAAAGGCTGCCCCGGCGATGGCCGCGACGCCCGCTTCTTCCAGCAGAATTTTCTGAATTTCTTCGGCGGGCATTCCGGTGTCCTCGATATTGACCCAGGCATAGAAGGCGCCTTCGGGCGAGTGGCAACGAAAGCCGGGAATTCTTGCAAGCGATTGCACAAACAGGTCGCGGCGGAGCTGGTATTCGGCGACCATGGCGTCCACGGCGTTGGTGGTGTCGCGGAGAGCTTCGATGGCGGCGACCTGCGTAAACTCAGCGGCGCAAGTAAACGTGTTGAGGACGAGCAGGTCCATCGCGTCGATTACGTGAACGGGAGCGACGGCATAGCCGAGGCGCCAGCCGGTCATGGCGAAACTCTTGGAGAAGCCGTCAATGATAACGGTACGTTCCGCCATTCCAGCAAGATTCCAGATGGATTTGTATTCGCCGCCAAAAACGATGCGTGCGTAAATTTCATCGGTGATGACCGAGAGATCGTGCTTGCGCGCGAGCCTAGCGATGCCCTCAACGGCGCGGTCATCGTAGACCGTGCCGGTCGGGTTGTTGGGTGAATTAAGAATGAGCACGCGCGTTTTCGGCGTGATTTTTGCGGCGATTTCGTCGAGGTTCGGTTGAAACCTGTTTTCCTCACGCAGCGCGAAAGAAACCGCTTTGGCGCCGAGACCGCGAGTGAACGACGGATAAATCGGAAAGCTAGGATCCGGATATAGGACTTCGTCGCCGGGTTCGATCAGTGCCATCATGGCCAGCGAGAGAGCCATCTTGCAGCCGGGCGCGACGAGGACTTGTTCCGGCTGGAGCGAAAGGTTGCGGGTGCGCGCCAGATAGTGCGTGATTTCCTCGCGCAGAGCGGGAATACCGCGGGTGGCGCAATAGCGGTCGCGGCCGGCGGCGACGGCGTTGCGCAGCGAATCCACCACCGGAGCGGCGGGATGGAAATCCGGTTCGCCGAGTTCGAGATGGATGATGGAGCGGCCCTGACGCTCAAGTTCCCTGGCGCGCGAAAAGACAGCCAGAGCCCCTTCGCCGTTGAGTTGTGAAACGCGGGTTGCGATGCGAGTCATGCGGAAAAGTTTAGCACTGCTTTTCGCTATTTACTTGCGGGCGGCGGTGTGACGGGAATACGCAGGCCGTCGATGAAGCGGGGAAACATTTCAAACGCGGCGGCGGTGAGAAAGAGTTCGATGCGCTCGGGTTCGGAAAAAGATGCGGCGAGGACAGCGAAAAATTCGTCGTCGACCGAAGCCGCGCCTTGATGCAGCCGATCGGCCAGGCGAAAACCGAGTTTTTCCTTTTCGGAGTACGGACCGGAGTCGAAGTTGGCAACTCCTTCGACCTGTGCCTCGGATGCGCCTTTCTGGCGCGCGGAAATGCTGTGCGCTTTTGTGGCGTAGGTGCTGTGGTGATGCTGCGAAACGCGGACGGCGATGAGTTCCTTGTAGAAGCCGGGGAGCGCGCCGTCGGAAAGCAGAGGCTTGAGGAAGCCGGCGACGCCTTGCGCGATTTCAGGACGCTGGGCTAGGACTTTGAACATGTTGGGAACGACTCCGCGAGTGGCGAGCAGCAGGTCGTAGATTTTCTGGGCGTCAGGGGAAGCAGCGTCGCGTTCAAGCAGGCGGACGCGCGGGGAATCGGACATGGTTGGTCTCCCGTGCGGCGGTGAAACGCCGTGAGATTTCGTTAAGTCGTGTGCCGTTAGCAGTTTACCGTTTGGCGCGGTGTTCGTCACACCGCAAGAAAAGGGCGACCGGAGCGATAGGTAGGGATTTTCAGGCGAAGGATTCTTTCGGGTTGCCGCACCCGCTACACATTCGACCGTCTACTCCGCGCTTCTGCGCTGGGCTCCGCCTAGGGCCTCGAACGTCGAGACCTGCAGCGGCGATCCCAGAGGTCATCGTAGTCGCTGCAGTCTAAAAAAAGAGCACCGGGCCGGAATCAGGCGCTCAAATACCGAATGACCAGACACCAGATTAGAAAGAGTACCGCAACGAGAATTGAATCAAGCGCGGCACACCCCGCGTGCTGGTGATGAAGCCAAAGCTGCCGGGGTTTTCCACGTCGGCGGAAACCGGATTAGCAAAATTGGCGTGATTCCAGATGTTGAAAAAGTCCGCGGTGAAACGGATATTCTGGCGTTCGGTCAGGTGAAAATTCTTGATCAGGGAGAAGTCCCAGCTCTGCTGATAAGGACCGCGGTAGATGTTGCGCCCGAGATCGCCGAAGCCGGTGGTGCAGAAGTTGGGGTCGGAAACACATTGCGTTGGATAGAGCTGGGGCGCAAAAGTGAAGTTGTTGATGTCCACGTAACCGTTCAAACGGCTGTGAATATCACCGTGAGTGTAGCCGCCGGAAATGGAAGCGCCGGAAGCGAGACTGGCACCGAGGAGAGGCGTACTGCCCGCACCGAGAAATGCCGTACCGGCTCCGGAATCGAAAATGGAGAAGGGCGAGCCAGACTGGATGATGGTGACCCCGCTGATACCCCATCCGCCGAGCAGCGTGTGTGCCATGCCTTGCGATTTGGAGAAGAACGGCAGGTCGTACACGTAGCTGACCGCCAGGCGGTGCGGCCGGTCGAAATCGGAAAGCCCGCGAGAGGCGTTGATGTCGCTCTGATCGTTATAAGCGGTGTTGAATGCCGTGTTGCCAGTGGAAGTGGCGTCGGTAGATTTCGACCAGGTGTAAGCAGCCTGGAAGTAGCCGCGAGCCCAGCGACGCGAGAGCGTGGTCTGCAGCGAGTGATAGTGCGAGTAAGCGTCGTTGGCGAAAAGCTGATAGCCGGAGTAGCCGTTGAGGCCCGGCGTCGGAGTACGCGCGATGGCGTTGGCAAAGGTGTTCGCGGTAATCGGCAGCTGCGTCCCGTCAGCAAGCGTGACGACAACCGGGTGGGCCAATGTGGCGTTCAGAGCCTGAATCGCGTCACGAGTTTCACGAAGGTGAATGGCGTGAGTGCCGACATAGCCGACCTCCAATACCCAGCTCTTGCCTAGCGAACGCTGAACCGTGAAGTTCCACTGTTGCGTGTTGGGTACCTTGAAATTGCGCGGCACTTCCAACATGAACAGGCCCACGGTCGAACCGTCGTAGACCGGAGTTTGAGTGGTGTCGGTGGTGGGGTTGCCGCCGCCGTCGACAAAGCCCTGTAGATGAGAGAAGACGGGAATGAATGTCGGGTCTAGTGTTCCGGCCGGAGGAAGCGCGTTGGGCGGGGTGAAGAAGAAGTTGCTCAAGCTGCCCGGGCCGCCACCGCCAAAGGCGATGGGCAAGAACGGAGATTGGAAGCTCAGCTGGTCGATAGCGCCCACGTCCTCGCGGACGAAATAAATGCCGTAACCCGCCCGGATCGTGGTGGTGTGGTGACCGAAGACGTCATACGCCATGCCGATGCGCGGTCCGAGGCCAGTGGAATAGCGATTGTTGAATGTGGAATTGTCGGCAGTGCCGGTCAGGCCGGAAACGTCAAGGCTGTTGACGCAGCCCGGATAAACCAGGGGATCGTTATCCTCTAAAGTGAGCGAGGACTGGACATTGCCTATATGGCAGGCACCGTCGGTCCAGGCGCCAAGAAATTCGGTGCGCAAGCCGAGATTCAAGGTCAGATTGTGAGTTGCCTTCCAATCATCCTGAGCGAAAAGGGCAAAGTTGTTCTGGCGATACTGGTGGTTGTAGACGCCGCCGCCGCCGAAACTGAAGGCCGGAGCGCCAAGCAGAAAATCCTGCCAGTCGGTGTTGCCGTCAGCGGTGTTGACAAAGAAGAGCTGGCCGTTGAAGACCTGGGGGAAAAGCTTGTCGAGGTTGACGAAGTTGACTTCGCCACCAAAGCGCACGACGTGAGAACCGTGCACCCAGGATACGGTGTCCAGAAAAGTGTAGTTGTTCTGTTGGTTGGCAGTGTTGGCCTGCGGCGTGGGACCGATCTGAAAGCCGGAGCTGCCAAAGGTGAATTTGTAGATGCTGCTGGTGAGATTGCTGGTCGGGCGGTCGATGCCGAGATCGCCGACCGTAACCGGGTCGTTGTTGATGGCGGAATTGTTGATGTGGTTGAAGCCGAAGCGGACTTCGTTCACCAAAGTAGGCGAAAACAAGTGCGTTTCGGTGAAATTGAGGAAACGGCTTCTGACGGGCAGGGTATAGGGAAAGTTGAGATCGGAAGCCGCGATGCTGCCACCGAGGGAAGACTGTAGACCGCCGGCGCCGAAAGGCTCAAAGGTATCGGAGTTGGAGAAGAAGAAGCGGAAGGACAATTTGTCACTGCCGCCGTTGAATTCGCGGTCCCAGTTGGCAGTGAACTGATTGTCGGTGAACTTTCCCGGCGAGCTGTAGCTGAAAGTGCCGAAGCCCGAGCCGTCGTCAGTGACGCTGGGGATCAAGAAGCCGTTAGAGGCGCCGCCGAACTGATTGCTTTTGAAGTTCAGGAGCGCTAGGGCCACGGGGTCGAGGCCGGTAACCCCAGAGGGCAGGCCGCCGGGAAAGAAAGTGGAGACCAGAGAAGCCTCAGAGCGGTCAAGAGGAATGGCCGGGATGCGAGTGCTGATGATGGTGCCAGGCGCGTCTCCGCTACGCTGACGGGTGCCCTGATAATTGACGAAGAAAAAGCCGGCTCTTTCCGTGCCCACGGGGCCGCCGAGGCTGCCGCCGAAAATATTCTGTTTCAGAACAGGGCGAGGCTGGCCGCTGGCGTTGAGGAAGTATTCGTTGGCGTTCAGAATGTCGTTGCGGAAAAATTCGTAAGCATCGCCGTGAAATTGTCGGGCGCCGGACTTCAGAATGGCGTTGATGTTACCGCCGCCGTTGCGGCCCTGGGTGGCGTCGTAAAGAGAAGTTTGCACCTTGAATTCCTGGACGACGTCGGGGTTGGGCAGCGGAGTGTTCGTCAATTGTGCGACGTTGTAGTCGGTCGCCGAAATGCCTTCAATCAGGTAGTTGTTGTTGTCTTCGCGCTGACCGTTAACGATGATGCGCACGTCGCCGCGGCCGAGGCCGGTGGAACTGTTGAGCTCGCTTTGCGCACCGGCGGAAAGCGTGAGCAGCTGCTGGAAGTTCTGGGTAGCGAGTGGAAGTGTGCGCACCGCGTTCGAACCGATGGACTGGCCGGTGGTGGCGTTGGTGGTCTCGACGGCGGTAACGTCGGCGGTGATTTCGACTTTTTCGGAGACCGAGCCCGGCTTGAGAGCGATACTGACTTTGGTGGTTTCGGTGACGCGGACTTCGATGCCTTCGGTCTTGGCTTGCGAGAAGCCGGATTTGTTGACGACGACGTAGTAAGAACCGGGCGGAAGCAGGGTGGCTACGAACGAGCCGTCTTCCGTGGTGGGAAGCTTGCGGACGAGCGCTTCGGTTGCGGTGTTGACGACCTGGACTTCCGCGTCCGCTACGGAGGAGCCGGAAGAATCAACCACCACGCCGCTGATGGCGCCAGTGGCGCCGCCTTGAGCATTGGCGGTGCGGCCGGAAAACAGGCCGAGGACTGCGAGCAAGAACACACCCAGCGACAACTTCAGACTGCCATGCATTGTGTTTTCCCCTAACCTGGCTGCACTGCACAAATCGAGGATTCGCGACCTGGCGAAGCCTGAGGCTCTCGCGATCCCACCACGAGTAGGACCAGGAGTACAGCGCGGGAGATTTGGACACTACACCCTAAGATTGAAACTAATGTTTCACTTTCGGAGTGTCAAGAAGCCGTCGCCAGTAAGTTTTCCATCCGACAGATTCAAGATTCCGGCGCAACACCCGAAAGATAACGATGAAGAATCCCTCCTCGTGTTGACATGATATTGACAAGATCGGCTTGACGGGCCCTTAGCGGGCAGCCAGTATGGCTCTAGCCATCATCGGGTCATCGTCAGGTCAAAGTCAGGTTCGAAAGAGCGTAGGTAACCTCCGCGTCCGCGCAGGCGTCCTACTAATGGACGGGGTCCCCACCAAGGGGGTGAGCAATGGCCAGCCTTCACAGCGTTTTCCCAAAGCTATTTCTAGGGTTGTTGATCGCCGGCGGTGTTGGCGGTGGAACCGCCGTTGCAGATACCAGTCACGCCCGAATTGTGCGGTTGAGCCTGGTGCAGGGTGATGTGAGGTTCGCGCGGGACGTAAAAGGCGACCCGCTGAACGATTCGTCGCAATTGAATTGGGAGACGGCTGCGCTGAACCTGCCGATCCGGCAGGGTTACGTAGTGGCGACCGACAATGGGCGCGTGGAAGTGGAATTTGAGAACGGGGCGCTGGCGTTTTTGGCCGAAAACACGGTGCTGCAGTTTTACGACTTGTCGAGCGAGGACGGCGGGCTGACGACGCGGCTGATTCTGCGGCAGGGCTCGGCGGAGTTCTATGTGAACCCGGCGCGCGGCGACTATTTCAGCGTGACCGGCGGCGACTTCAGCGTGGAAGCGGAGTCGAAGACAACGTTTCGAATGAATAATTTCGACGACGGCAGCAATGTCAGCGTGCTGCGCGGACACTTGACGGCGTTGACCAACGGCAAGAATACGTCGCTTGCCAAAGGTGATGAATTCTCGATGCGCGCGGGAGAAGCGGATTCGGTCGAAGTGGCGCGGGCCACTGAAAACGACGAATTTGACCAATGGGCGGCCGCGAGGATCTCGACTTCGGTGGCGGCTACGAATGCTTCGATGCAGTACTCGGCCGGCAGCGGATACGTGTCGGGATACGGCGATTTGTATACGTATGGAGCGTGGTTCCCGGTGGCGGGCTATGGCAATTGTTGGCGCCCATATGGAGTTGGATTTGGCTGGTCGCCGTTTGATAACGGCTCGTGGTATTACGATCCATTTTTCGGATGGTCGTTCCTCGGCGGATATTCGTGGGGCTGGCTGCCCTATCACTACGGCGGATGGGTTTTGCAACCGGGTGTGGGCTGGGTCTGGAGCCCGTCGGGGACGCGCGGCGGACCCGGGGTCGGCAGATGGCAGCCGGTGACCGGAGTATGGATGAGGGCTTCGAATGGAACGACAGCGATCGTGCCGGTGCATCCGCTCGATGGGCGCGGGAAAACGCCGCTGAATCTTTCGCAGGGACTGTTTGCGGTGACCACACGGGGTGTGACCGGGCAGGTCACGCCGCAGAGTGAGGCCAGGTGGAAGGTAGAAAACAAACCGGGCCGTGATGTCATACAAAACCAGTTGGCGGCAACCTCGGCACCAACGCGGGTTTCGCGGAACATGGTGGCGACGACGGGCGGCGGCGCACGTGGAACGATGGGCGCCGGCTCGGGGATTGTGTTTGACCGGACTGAGGGGCGCTTTGTGAACTCAACCAATGGGCCGGCCGGCGAGGCGTCCCGTTCTACGGCGGCGGAATCCAACAACGGAAATGCGCAAGGTACACAGCGCGGAATGAAGGTCTACCCTGCTCAAGCGGATCGAAATGGAAATGACGCGCGGGTTCCACCGGCGACTGATCGAATGAATGCAAAGGAAGGCCAGGGACGGCAATCTACGCCATCTACGCCGGCGACAAGGACGGCACCGGCTCCGCCGAGCGTGCCACGGGCGGTGACGAATGAGCGTGTATTCAATCAGACGGGCGGCGGGCAGAGTGGCGGCGGGCGCAGCGGGGGAGGAATGGGCGCCTCCACGGGTTCGAGTGGCGCGCCGCGTGGTTCGGCTTCGGCGGGCGGAGGTGCATCTAGCGGCGGCGGTAGGAGCTCTGGCGGGAGCAGCCCAAGCAGCGGCGGTGGACGACCGCACTAGCGAATGATTCGCTTTAAGGATTGTCGAGGCGAGGAAGGCTCCCGGAAGGGAGCCTTTCTTTTTGGCGGACAATTGCTATCGCCCCTAACCAAACAGAAAGCCGGCGTATCCGACGACTTTTCTTGTGTCGCCGGAGTAGCTGGCCGAAGTCCTGTGTTCCACCAACTCGGCGCGGTTGGCGCCAAGATGCCGCAAAGCCGCCAGCATGGCGACCGTCGGTCCCAAGCCGCACATGGAGATATTTTCTTGGTGGCAAATCTCGTGCAGGCCTTTTGCGTCGAAGGCGCGGATTCTTTCGATGGCAAGATTGTCTTTCCGGATCGTGGTTGCCTGGTCTTCGTAATGATTGAGATCGGTGGTGGTGAGCAGGAGCACGTCGGTTTCTTCCGCGAGGAGCCGGCCCAGCGAGTTGCCGATTGAGGAGAGCGCGGCAAAGTCGACAGTGCCGAGCGCGATCGGAACAAAGGTAAACCCGCAATTGAGTACCTGCAGAAAAGGAAGCTGGACTTCGAGAGAATGTTCGCTTTCGTGAGCGAGTTCGTCTTCGCGCAACCACGGGCAAAGCCGCGACATTTTTGCGGCCAGGGCGGAATCAATTGCAGCATCGCCCAGCGGAGTACGCCAGACGCCCTGCGAGAGGATGGCAACATCTTCGCCATAGGGAAAGTGACGTACGCCGAGAACAATGATGCGTTTGGGAAAGGCGATGCGCGCATATACGGCGCCGGCAACGGGCCCGGAATAGACGTAACCCGCATGTGGGACCAGGCACGCATGGACGCGGGATTTCTGGATTTTGCGGTCTGCCGGTACGCAATCGCGGATCAATGCGGTGAGGGCCTGCGGCTCCGCAGGATAAAAAGTGCCGGAAACTGCGGGAAGGCGAAGCATGGAGGGCTCCGCTCGGGTTACGACGCTTTCGACGGTTTGCCTTTGAACTTGAGGGCCTTCTTGGACTCGGGATCGTAGAAAACGGTGACTTTGTCGCCGTACTGGTAACCGCCTTTGTTGATGATTTCTAGCATTTTGGCGGAGGCGGCCTCGGAAAGCGGGAAAGTCTGAATGGCCATGTCGTTGCCCTTGGCGCGGACGGTGATCTGCGCGACGGTGGCGTTGACCACGGTGCCTTCAAATTTGGGCTGAGCGACTTTGTGTGGCTTGATGACGCCGACGATGATGGGAACAGCGGTGTCGACTGCGGCGCTTACAACGGGTGCCGGGACCTGCGCAGTGGCATACGCCGCGGAACAGGCGGCCATCGCGGCGAGCAGCGCGGCGCGGAAGAGAACGGGTTGGCGCAGAAGTTTCATTCGGAGTCGTCGGTGGCGATGCGCAGCGATTTCAGGAAGCGAATGTCCTGCGGTGTCATGGCCAGTTTAGCGACGGTGCGCCTTTCGGGTTCGGCTTCGTTGAAGGAATCCTGGTCCACTTGAATGCGGAGAGATTCAAGGAAGCGGCGGTCTAGCGTGGTGAGGCGGGAGTCCTGCTGATCTGAGGCGGCGTCCCGGCGTGCGAGGCCGATGGTGGCGTCGAGCTTCAACACAATATCGTAGCCGTGCGCGCGGACACCGGCGATCGCTCCGGTGATGCGATCCGACTCGGAAACCGTGTCGTTGATCGCGTGCCCCAGTTCACGAAGGAGGTTCTTCAGGTGATCGTCAAGTTGCAAGGCTGGCTTCTCCCCTACCGCAAAGGCGATTGTAGGACTCTGATAAGTTGGATACAAGACCATGTGCAGGCGTTGTCTCCAAAGTGTTCACAGCCCTTATGGACAGGTGTGGCGCGGCTCAGGGCGGAAACGCGGCAAGCGGTGGGTTAAGATGAGTGGGTATGGCGGCGACAAATGTAACGCCAGAACTGCCCAGGCAGAAAAGCGGTTTTAGGCGATTCTGGCATGCTCTAAAGCAACTGTTTCATGAAGTCGTGGGCGCGGTGTTTGCGGTATTGGCGTTCGCGTGGGTGCAGAGCGCGATTCGCGCCTGGACCCGCGACGGGGCACGCTGGCTGGTGGCGACTGCCTTCGTAGTAGCGGCCGTGATGGCGGTATTTTCGTTTACGTCGTTTCGGCGGGCACGGCGAGTTTAGGACCAAACAAAACTTTGGGAGAGCTCCGGGGACAGCGTGGCAGCCAGAGAAAAATTCGCCGAGCGCAAGGCAAGCTTCAAGACGCTGTCGGGCTTGCCGGTGGAGCGGCTGTACACGGAAGAAAGTTTGCACCGGGATACGGGTGCGGAGCACCCGGGGTTTCCCGGGGAGTTTCCGTTTACGCGCGGGATCTATCCGACGATGTACCGCAGCCGATTGTGGACGATGCGGCAGTATGCGGGATTCGGGACGGCCGCGGAATCGAACAAACGGTATCGCTATTTGCTGAGCAAGGGGCAGATGGGATTGTCAGTGGCGTTTGATTTGCCGACGCAGATCGGGATGGATTCAGACCACGCGCTGGCGGTGGGTGAAGTGGGTAAGGTTGGCGTGGCGATTGATTCGCTGGAGGATATGGAGGCGCTGTTCGGCGGGATTCCGCTGGAAAAAGTTTCTACGTCGATGACCATTAACGCCACCGCGGCGATTCTGCTGTGTCTGTACGTGGCGGTGGCGAAGAAGCAAGGCGCGTCGGTGGCAAAGCTTTCTGGAACGGTGCAGAACGACATTTTGAAGGAGTACATCGCGCGCGGGACGTATATCTATCCGGTACGGCCAGCGATGCGCATCGTTACCGATCTATTCGCTTGGTGCAAAGACGCGTTGCCGCGCTGGAATACGATTTCGATTTCGGGCTACCACATACGCGAGGCGGGATCGACGGCCGTGCAGGAAGTGGCGTTTACGCTGGCGGATGGGATGGCCTATGTACAGGCTGCGCTCGATGCGGGCTTGGAAGTGGATGAGTTCGCGCCGCAGCTGTCGTTCTTTTTCAATGTGCACAATGAGTTTCTGGAAGAGATCGCCAAGTTTCGCGCGGCGCGGCGGCTGTGGGCGCGCATCATGAAGGAGCGGTTCGGTGCAACAGACCAGCGGTCGCTGATGTTGCGGTTTCACGCGCAGACGGCGGGATCTTCGCTGACCGCGCAACAGGCGGAAAACAATATGGTGCGTGTGGGTTTGCAGGCATTGGCCGCGGTGCTGGGCGGCTGCCAATCGCTGCACACCAATTCGCTGGATGAAGCGCTGGCGCTGCCGACGCAAGATTCGGCGCTGATTGCTTTACGGACGCAGCAGATCATCGCGCACGAAACGGGCGTGGCGAACACCATCGATCCGGTGGCGGGATCCTACGCGATTGAGGCGCTCACCGGACAAATCGAAAACGCCGCAAGCGTGTATCTGAACAAGATCGATGCGCTCGGCGGCATGTTGCAGGCGATCGAGGCGGGTTACGTCCAAAAAGAGATTCAGAAGTCGGCGTTCGAATACCAGCGCGCCGTCGAGACAAAAGAACAAATCGTGGTCGGCGTGAATGAATTTCAGGCGGAAGAGGAACGTCAGATCCCTACCCTGCGCATTGACCCGGCAACGGAACGCGAACAGGTGGCGCGCTTGCAGGCGCTGCGCGGCAGGCGGGATGCGGCGAAAACACAGGCGGCGCTGACCGAACTTGGACGCCGGGCCAAGGGCAGCGGAAATCTCCTTCCGGCGATTCTCGGTGCAGTCGAAAACTTTGCGACAGTGGGAGAAATCTCCGATACCCTTCGCCAAGTCTTTGGCGAATACCAAGAATCGGTCGTCCTCTAGGCTGCTCCAAAACGCGGGTTGACGGATGACCAGAATGATGAGCGCTGTAGTATTCTTGCGTCAGCTTCCCCATGAAGTTGATTCTTGCTTCCGCTTCGCCGCGCCGCGCGGAAATTCTGCGCGATGCTGGCATTCCTTTCACCGTTCTTTCGTCAGCGGTGGACGAAACGCCGCTGCCCAACGAAACCGCGACTGACATAGTGCGCCGCCTGGCCGCCGGCAAAGCAGAGTTGGTCGCTGCGCGTGCCGTTGGCCCGGCTATCGTAATCGCTGCCGACACGGTGGTCGCACTGGACGGCGCGATTCTCGGTAAGCCGCGCACCTCCGAAGATGCCCGGCAGATGCTCGAAAAGCTCTCCGGCCGCACGCACAACGTCATCACCGGAGTAGCCTTGGTGCGTTTGCCTGATGTGGAGCGCCGCGAATTCACGGAGATCACCCAAGTGCATTTTGCCGCGCTCTCCGACCAGGAGATTGTGAAGTACTTATCGTCCGGCGAGCCGTTTGACAAAGCCGGTTCCTATGCCATCCAAGGTGCGGCGGGGCGCTTCATTCCGCGTATCGATGGTTGCTATTTCAACGTGGTAGGGCTGCCTTTGGCACGGCTGTGCCGCGAGCTCGCGGCGCTGGGCTGGTCGGAAGGCTAGAAATCCATCATCAAAACAACAAAAGGGCGGCCGTTTGGCCGCCCTTAAAAATCCGGTTTATGAAAACGCTTAAGACTGCGGCTTGTCTTCGGCCGGCTTGTCCGTGGATGCCGACTGTGCCGGTGGCGTGGCCTTAGGACCGTTTCCCGACATGCCTTCCTTGAATCCACGCACCCCTTCCCCCAACCCGCGCATCAGCTCGGGGATCTTACGGCCGCCAAAGAGAATCAGCACGACGACCAGAATGATCAGCCAGTGCATTGGAAATTCCATACTGCCTCCTGCCCTTCATCCCTGAATCTAGCACCTTCCCTGCGGGCTCAACGAGCGAAAAGGGCGTGAAATCAAAGTATAACACGCTCGTCGCCCTGCCGCCGGGTCACGCGTTCGCGGTCCAGATACTCCAGGAGCGGGATGGCATACTTGCGGGTGATGCCCGTCAGATCTTTAAAAACGGGTATCGAGATCCGCTCACCGTTCACCCTTTTGTAGGACGTCAATTTTGTTCTGAGCTGCGCCAGCGCGTCGCGGTGAAAGATCATCTCCGGGCTGATGCGGACCAACGCCTTATCGCGCAGCAAAAGCTGCAGCAGCTTCTCCGCGCGCCGCGTCTCAATCGAGAGCTTGCCGAGCACCTCTTTGGCCGACGGAACTGTGAGACCAGCGGAAGCAAACGCAGCTTCGATCTGTTCTTTGGCCTTTGCTTCCTCAGGTAGAAGAGAAATCTGGGCGCCCGCACGTTTTACAAGTTCACCTTGCAGTTCCAGTTTCTTTCCCGCGACCAGCTCTTCGAGCGCCGCCCGAAAAATTTCGGGCCGCAGGCGGCGGGTCAGCGAAACACGCAGGTCCTCGCGAGCCATACCCGGCTGCAGAGGGTTCTGCTTGTGGAACACCTCGACGCGTTCCGCGATTTTTCCAATCAGCTCGTTGAACAGGGCGGCCGGATAAAGGATCGGGCTATCCGCCGCGACGAGCCGAATGCGCAAGGCCGTTGCCAGGCCTTGAACGGTGTGGGCAATCTCCGCGTCGGTCCATCCCGTGCGCGCGGGAATCTCTTTTTGCGGCAGTCCGAACAACGAGCGCTCGACCAGCCGGTCGAGCGTTTCGGCCTTGTCGCGCCGTTCCACCGCAGCGAGAAAGACTTCGCGTGGCGCCTCTTTGGCGCGTGGCCGCCGCGGAATGGGATCAAGGATGGTTCCGCCGCCGATGGTGATGGGCGGCGAGGATTGCCGAATGATGAAGCGGTCGCCAGGAAGCAACAAGACGCTTTGTTGCAGTTTGAGCTGTGCGAAAGCCTCGCCACCGCCCTGCAGCTCGGCCCGACCAAACAACGCCACTTCGGCCATCGTTTCAAATGAGCCGCTATGAAAATGGACTTGTGCGCGATTTTTCAGTTTTCGCGCAGACGGCAGGAGTTGAAGTTTCGTGTCCACTCGGCGAGTAGCGCGATAGCGGCCGGGAGCGGCCAGCGTCATGCCGCGTTTGAGCGCGTGATGATCCACGCCCGCGAGGTTTATGGCCGTGCGTTGCCCTGCGACCGCGCGCTCGGCGGCCTGGCCTCCAGATTGCACGCCGCGGACGCGCAGACGCGCGCCAGAAGGAAACAATTCCACTTCATCGTTCGGCGCCACGTGTCCGTCGATAAGGGTGCCGGTCACGACTGCGCCAAAACCTTTCACGGAAAACGCCCGGTCGATCGGCAAACGAAAATCGCGCTGCGAATCCTTTCCCGGCAGTTGCTGCGCGTGCACAACTAGAGCTTGCTTCAAGTCGGGTAAACCGGTTCCGGTTTTTGCGCTCACGGGAAGGATGGGAGCTCCTTCCAGAAAGGAGCCGTGCAGAAAGTCCTCGATTTCCAGCCGCGCGAGTTCGAGCGTGTCGCGGTCGACCACATCGCACTTTGTCAGAACGACCAATCCGTGCCGAATTCCAAGTAACCGGCAAATATCAAAGTGTTCGCGCGTTTGTGGCTTGACGGATTCATCGGCGGCAATCACCAGCAGCAGGAGATCGATTCCCGCGGCGCCCGCCAGCATATTGGCTACGAAACGCTCGTGCCCGGGAACGTCCACGAAACCGAATTGCACGCCGCCTTCTTCGAGGAAGGCAAAGCCCAAGTCGATGGTGATTCCGCGGCGTCTTTCTTCTTCCAGCCGGTCGGGATGCGTGCCAGTGAGAGCCTGGACCAGCGAAGACTTGCCGTGGTCTATATGGCCGGCGGTGCCGACGATGATGTGTTTTTCGGCGGATGGCATGGGGGAATGCGCAAGCGGCACTTGGCGATGCTAAGGCAAAAAAAGAGAACGGGTCAAATCGCGCAGCCAGCGTTCACCTGGCGGTGGCGATCTCGTCCACGATTGCTCGCGCTGCCGCACGAGGATCACCGGCGGCGGTAACCGGCCGCCCCACCACGATGTAATCCGCTCCCGCCTGTATGGCTTGCGTGGGCGTGGCGGTGCGCGCCTGATCGTCTTTTTTCTTTCCGCCGGCTTTTTCCAAGGGGCGAACGCCGGGCGTCACAATCAGGAAATCGCGCCCGCAGGCTTTGCGGATGGCTTTGGCTTCCTGCACCGAAGCGACCACCCCGTCCACGCCACACTTCTTGGTAAGCTCGGCCAGTTTCACCGCGCGCGTCAGCGGAGTGCCGGACATGCCGACCTCACGCATGGTCTTTTGGTCCATGCTGGTCAGCACGGTTACGGCGATCAGGCGCGGGCGATCCGCACCCATCGGCACACCAGCGCTGACGGCCTGCGCCGCCGCTTTCAACATGGCAGTTCCGCCCGACGCATGTACATTGACCAATTGCACGCCGGGCATGGCGGCCGAGGCAAGCACCGCACCCGCCACCGTGTTGGGAATGTCGTGGTATTTCAGATCGAGGAAGACGCCATTGCCAAGGGCCGCCACTTGCCGAACGGCTTCGGGACCAGCGTTGCTGAAGAGCTGGCTGCCAACCTTGAACATACCGACGATATCGGCAACCTGCTGAGCAAACGAAAGAGCGGACTTCAAGGAATCAAAGTCTAGGGCGACGATCAGACTGCTGCGGGGATGGGCGTCAAAGGTCACGGTGCGGGGCCTCAGCTGCGCGTGCTTTCACACCCTAACATAAACCGAGAGTTTGACAGCCCCCGGTTTTTGGCGTCCAACTGACCAACCTGAACACTCGGTTAGCGCTGTTTCCGGGGTAGTTCCAGCAGCTCGAGCCGGACTTGGCTCACACCGGAGTTGATCAGCCCAATCTTGCGGGCAACGCGATAGGACACGTCAATTTCGCGCCCTTCCTGATACGGCCCGCGGTCATTAATGCGCACAAGCTCGAACTGCCCGGTTCGGGCGTTGACTATCCGAACAATCGAGCCAAACGGAAGGTTCGGGTGGGCGGCAGTCAGGGATTCGCAGTCAAAGAGTTCCCCGTTGGCCGTCTTTTTGCCGTTGAAGTCGCCGCCGTACCAGCTAGCATTACCAACCCAGGCCTTGATGGGCTTCACAGGTTCTGTTTTGTAGGCCACTAACGGGGCTTCCATTACCGGCGCGATGAGGAACATGAGGGGAACCCATCGAACAGCGGCCCAAATCATGAAGAGTGGTCGTTTCATAGTGTTGTGTTTTTGCTACAAACTTCCCAAAAAGTGTAGCAGGAAAACCTCATTATGTCAACCAATTTCTGTTGAAAAAACTCCCCTTAAGTCATTGATAGTAAATAAGTTAATGCTGAAAAGCTCCTCTCGGAGACTGCCAACAAGCTGCTCACTGACCCTAGGGTCAGTAAAGCTGGCCGTCCCGACCTGTACGCAAGTGGCCCCGACGGCGATGTATTCAAGCACATCGGAGACCGTCTCGATCCCACCGAGGCCGATAATCGGGATTTTCACAGTTTTCCACGTTTCCCAAACCAGCCGCAGGGTGATGGGCTTGATGGCCGGCCCGCTGAGGCCACCGGTTGCGTTTCCTAAACGCGACTTTCCGGTCTGGTAATCCACCGCCATGGCCGGATAGGTGTTGGCTATGGTCAGCGCATCAGCTCCCTCTCCTTCGACCGTGCGAGCCATAAGCCCAATGTCTGCAACTAAGGGCGAGAGTTTTACCCATAACGGGCGTCTGGCGGCCGCCTGGCGCGCCGCCCGGGTCACCTCTGCAGCCATGGCTGGGTCACCACCGAACTGTAGGCCCCCCTTTTTGACATTGGGGCAGGAGATATTCAGTTCGTAGCCCGCCAGCCCTTCGGCCTCCTCAAGGGCGCGGATGACCTCAACGTAGTCTTCCTGGCAGTAGCCAAAGACGTTGGCGATCACAGGAACATCGAACTTACGCAGTAGCGGAAGTTTTTGCTCAATAAATGCCTTCACCCCGACGTTTTGCAGGCCTACAGCGTTTAGCATCCCGGAAGGGGTCTCGCACAGGCGGGGGCTAGGTGCGCCGGCAATCGGTTCGCGGGAAAGACCCTTGGTTACAAAAGCTCCCAATTGGCTCAGGTCGACGAGATGGGAGAATTCCAAGCCGTACCCAAACGTGCCACTGGCAGCAATGACGGGATTCCGAAGATGAAGCGGGCCGATGGCCACGCTCAGGTCAACATCAGCCGCGGAACGCCCGCGGTTGGAAGCTGGTGAGGAATTCACTGCGTGGCCAAGGATAGCATGAAGGCCCAAGCCACCCAGACAATTTCGTCATCGCCGGAAGGCCCGGGCCATCTAAGGCGCATCAGTGCTTCGCAGCGGGGGCGGTGACGTTGCCGGTTGGGCGCAAAGATTCCGCCAGGACGCGACCATCGCGGGAAGAAAGCGTAATGCCGGTGAGCGCCGCGAGTGTGGGCGCGATGTCCGCCGGGGTGATGGGTCCGAAATATTCGCCATGCTCGATGCCCCAGCCCATCAGCAGAACGGGGACGCGTTGATCGTAGTAGTAGGGAGTGCCGTGCCCTGTGCCATAGTCGCGAGCTTTCCCGGCAGCCGACCACGCCACCAGCCAGTAAGGCTTTGGGACCACCATCAGGTCACCGCTCCGGCCCGGAAAATAACTCGCTGCTTCGGCGCTTCGAATTGGGCTTTGTGTCGCTGGCCGGTCCTGCACCTCTTCCGCGCGATACACCTCGGCAACTCCCGGAACCGAGCGGACAGCATCCAACACGGCGCGCATCGCTGCCGGGTCGCTCTTCAGACGCTCGTAAACACCGGTAGAGAAATACACTTCGGTGCTGGCCAAGCGCGCGACCGCGGGTTTGGCGTAATTGAACGGTTCCAAAGCCTTTTCAATTTTTTCCTGAAGTTGCGGAACATGCAAAACGCCTGCGTCGGCCCCGGTCTTCTGCATGTCTTCAGGAACCGGGACAACGCCGTGATCGGCGCTGAGCGCAACCACGTAGTTCCCGCGGCCTACCTTGGCGTCCAGGTGCGCGAACAACTCTCCCAAGTCTTTGTCGAGACGGATCAGTACGTCTTGAATTTCCCAGCTGCGCGGACCAAATGCGTGGCCGACATAATCGACCGACGAATAGCTCACTCCGAGAAAATCCGTCGTTCGGCCTTTTCCCAAACCGAGAGAATCCACCGCGTTTTCCGCCATCTTCGTCAGATACGTATCGGCGTAGGGGCTGGTCGCCCATTGCAGGTAAAACGCGGCGTCGGGTGCACTGCTCGTTGAACTGCCCTGTAGCACATGCGGGAACGTCAGTTCCCAAGCGCCGGGCGCCACGGCGCCTGTCGCCTTTTCCTCATAGAAATAAGAACTCTTCGGAAGCGAGAGCTCCCATTTCTTGCCAAGGTCCGCCTCGATGGGGTTGGCCTTCGCGAAGCTTTCGACATACGGCGCGGTTCCATACCGCGAGGAAGTCATCCACGAACCGTTCTCGAACCAGGTGACCGCGTCACCTTGGTGGCCTGCCATACTGATCGCCGCGCGCGCCTTCAAGGAAAAGGTCACGACGCGCGTAGCGCGCCCACTTTGAAAACGCAACTCCTCCGCAAATGCGGGCACGCGCATCCGCCACGCGGAGTCGCCACCCGTAGTTGCCGCGCCGCTTCCGTAGGCGATATTGCTGACATTGGGATCGGAAGTGCAGGTCACCATTTTTTGCGAGTCCCGGTCCCACCAGGCGTTCGCCACCATTCCGTGGGTTGCGGGAAATGCGCCCGTGGAAATCGTCGAATGTCCCACGCACGTTTCAGTGGCGGCGTAAGGATAGGCCGCCTCGCGAAACCAGGCGCCTTCCTTCACCAGGCGCTTGAGGCCGCCAGTCCATTGCCCTTGAAACTTGTCCACATAATCGCCGCGCATCTGGTCCACGACGAGCAGCACCACCAGTTTAGGTCGCGCTAGTTCTGCCCCGGTCGTTTTCGGGCCGGCTTGGGTTGCTGGCGCTGGGGCCGGATTTGGCGTCTGCGCGGCGTTTGGAACCGCCCAAAGCACCGCAGCCGCGAGCATTCGTTTTGCCGGTTTCGTCAACCTCATGGGCCCTCTTTTCGCCTGGGCGAGCAGTCTAGCACGCCTGCGAAATTCCCCGGTTGGCCATCCGCCGGTTTCGCAGCGGCGCTTATGTTAGAATTCCGCGCACATGAAAATCGTCGAAAAAGGGCAGCTCATGTCGGCGGCGGAAATTGACCGCACGCTGCAACGGGTTGCTCACGAAATCGTCGAAAAAAGCGGCGGCACCAAACATCTGGCGTTGATCGGCATTCGCCGGCGCGGTGTACCGTTGGCGCAACGCATCGCTCAAGCCATGCGTGGAATTGACGGCGTCGAAGTTCCCGTCGGCACGCTCGACATCACGCTGTATCGCGACGACCTTTCCAAGGTCGCGCCGCAAGCCGTCCTGCAATCCTCGGAAATTCCTTTTGGTGTGGACGGCATGGATCTCGTCCTCGTCGACGACGTCCTGTACACTGGCCGCACCATTCGCGCGGCCATGAATGGCCTTTTCGATCTGGGCCGCCCGCGCCGTGTTTCGCTCTGCGTGTTGATCGACCGCGGCCACCGCGAAATGCCCATTGAAGCGCAATATATTGGCCGGGTAGTACAAACCAGGGACAGCGAAATTATCGAAGTCCGCCTGCGCGAAATTGACAATGAAGAGCGCGTTGTCCTGGTGGACCGGGTAGAATAGATGCGCGACCTTAGCACCACCAACGTCCCTGATGAGCGAGGTTGTGAGCTACCGCTTTCGTGATCTCCTGGCTCTTGAGCCGCTTTCCGCGGCGGAAATTTCTTTTCTTCTCGATCAAAGCAAGCCTTTCCAGGAAATTCAACGACATCCGCTGAAAAAACTGGCCACCCTGCGCGGCAAGACCGTGGCTCTGGCATTTTTCGAGAATTCCACACGCACGCGCATCAGCTTCAACACCGCCGCGTCCCGGCTTGGGGCGGACACCATGAACCTCCAGGCCGAAGCCTCCAGCCTGAAAAAAGGCGAAACGCTTCTGGACACCGCGTTCAATCTCAATGCCATGAAGCCCGACTGCCTGGTGATGCGCCATTTTTCCTCGGGTGCGGCTGACTATGTTTCGCGCCACCTGGACATCCCGGTGATCAACGCCGGCGATGGCACCCACGAGCATCCTTCGCAGGGTCTGCTCGATGCGCTCACCATCCGGGACCGCAAGGGCACCATCGAAAATCTCAATGTCACCATTCTGGGCGACCTTTCGCATTCGCGCGTCGCGCGCTCCAACATCCATCTGCTGGGAAAATTTGGCTGTCGTTTCACGCTCTGCGGTCCCGCCATGTGGGTCCCGCGCGAACTGGAGAAAATCGCTCCCGGTACTCCCATTCGCAGCGTTTACAAAATCGAAGAAGCAGTGGAAGACGCCGACGTCATCATCATGTTGCGCGTGCAAACCGAACGCCAGCATGAAGCCACCATCTCTGCGAACGACTACATTCACGGCTATCAGCTGAACGCCCACCGCCTCGAGCGCGCCAAGCCCGACGCGCTCGTCCTGCATCCCGGCCCGATGAATCGCGGCATCGAAATCACGCCTGAAGTTGCCGACGGCCCGCAGTCCTGCGTTCTCGAACAAGTCACCAACGGCGTTGCGGTTCGCATGGCCATACTCTATTTGTTGGTGGTAGGAGAGCAGGGCACGCACCCCGCGGCTCCGGCGCCGGTCGAACACAACCGCCGCGCTACCGATCGCGCATCGCAAAGCAGCGCGTCACCAGAACCCGTTCCGCAAAAGAGGAATCCTTAAGAATGTTGCTGATCAAAAACGGCCGTGTTCTTGATCCCGCCTCGAAAACCGATGCGGCGCTTGACGTACTTGTCGACGGCGACGTCGTCAAAGAAGTCGTCGCGCCTGGCAAACTGTCGTCCGGAAACAACGTGGAAGTTTTCGACGCGTCCGGCATGATCGTCGCGCCCGGCTTCATTGATCTTCACGTTCACCTGCGCGAGCCCGGCCAGGAATCCTCCGAAACCATCGAAACCGGCACCAAGTCTGCCGCGCGCGGAGGTTTCACCGCCGTCTGCTGCATGCCCAACACCAAGCCGGTACACGACAACGCGTCCATCACACGATTCATCGTGGACAAAGCGCGTACCGTTGGCGCCGCGCGCGTCTGGCCCATTGGCGCCGCCAGCGTCGGCAGCCAAGGCGAAGCCATTGCCGAGATTGTCGCCATGAAAGAGGCCGGCATCGTCGCTGTTTCCGATGACGGCAAGCCCATCGCCACGGCTCGACTCGCGCGACAGGTCATGGACTATTGCCGCTCGCTCGACCTTCCCGTCATCGAGCATTCCGAAGACGTTTCGCTCGCTGCCGGAGCGGTCATGCGCGAGGGCGTCACCTCCACACGCCTAGGCTTGCGCGGCATGCCCGCTGCCGCCGAATCCGTTTGCGTCTCGCGCGACGTGCAGCTTGCCGAGCTCACCGGCGCGCGCCTGCACATCGCGCATCTCTCCGCCAAAGCTTCTCTCGATCAGGTTCGCTGGGCCAAACAACGCGGACTGCGCGTTACTTGCGAAGTTACTCCGCACCACTTCACGCTGATCGACGAAGACGTGACCTACGACTCGCGCTTCAAAATGAATCCGCCGCTCGCTTCACGCGAGGATCGCGAAGCCCTCATTGCCGGCCTCGCCGACGGCGCGGTGGACGTCATCGCCACCGATCACGCCCCGCATGAACCCGCGTTGAAAAATGTCGAGTTCGACCGCGCGCCCTTCGGTATCCTCGGCTTCGAAACCGCCATCCCGCTGGCCCTCGAAGAACTCGTGGTTGCCGGCAAGATTTCGCTCATGCGCATGATCGAGCTGTTCACCACCGGTCCCGCGCGCGTGCTCGGCATTGAACGCCAGCTTGCTCCTGGCCAGCCCGCCGACGTCACCATCTTCTCCACCTCGCAACAGTGGACCTACAACGTCAACGACTCGCCCAGCAAATCGCGCAACTCTCCCTTCGACGGCCGCACCTTCCGTGGTGCGCCCATGGCCACCATCGTCGCGGGCAAATTGGTCTATCGGCGTAAGTAAGATCGCTCTGGGCGGGTGACTCGTCGACGTCCCGCTCAGCCCAAGGTGACTTTGCCGCTGGCCAGGTCGTAAACGCCCGCTGCCACCTTCAGTTGTCCGGCCTTCACCGCGTCCCGAATCACGGGTGAAGATGTTCGCAGAAGTTCCGCCTGAATCTGCGCGTTTACCTTGATCGCTTGATCCACGTCACCACCCGATTGTTCCACCGCCCGCCGCAAATGCGGATACAATGAACTGATCTGACCGGGAACGGCGTCCGCCTTCATTGCGGCTTTCACCGCTCCGCAACTGGTATGCCCCAGCACCAGCAACACTTTCACGCCCAGCACGGCCACGCCGTATTCCAGGCTGCCGATAATTTCGGGCGTCACCAGATTGCCCGCCACGCGCGTCACGAACAAGTGACCGATGCTTTGGTCAAATACCAGTTCCACCGGAACTCGCGAATCCGCGCACGACAGTACTGCCGCGAACGGCTCCTGCTTTTCCACCGTGTGTTCTTTCAGAATTTTCAGATCGTGCTCGATGGACGTCAGCTGGTTCGCCGCGAAGCGCTCGTTGCCAGCCAGCAATTCGCGCAGAGCCGATTCCGTCGACATACCGGTCTGCCGGTAACCCGTTGCGCCAGGCGCTAGCTCAAAACCCACGGGTCCCGCAACGCCCACCACCGCCCCGGAGATTGCTGTTTGCAAAAATTCCCGCCTGCTGGCCCCGGTTGAAATTCGCCCGTCTTTTCGCATGATTTGTCACCCTCCACACAGGATAGGCGCGCGCGCTTCATCATAGGCTAAATGCAAGTCGCGAGGAACCTTGCCGGTGCGGCGCAAGCGGAAAGTGGGAAGCTACATCGGCAAAATTCGGAATGCCAGCCATACGCGCCGGTCCGCGAAACGGTGATACGACTGTGGTTGAGGAACACGCGAGTGCGAGGATGACGACGGCCGTAACGAAAAGAAACGCCGCGATGCCGAACTAAAGTGAGATCCCAAGACGGCGGCTAGTGGGCCGCCGGTTCCGCCGCTGGATGCATTCCATGCTGCGGCACTTCATGCGTGCCGCGCGCCAGCGGCTCGATCTTCAAACGATAGAAATGATCGAGCGGTACCCGGCCCTTCCCTACTGCATAACCCTTTTCAATCGCTTTGGTTACGTAAGCCTTAGCCAGCGTCGCCGCCTCGATCAATACGCGCCCCGCGGCCAACTGGGCCAGCAGCGCCGAAGCAAACGTGCAGCCGGTGCCATGGGTGTTTTCTGTCTTAACTTTTTCTCCGCCTAGCTGCACCATCTCGCTGCCGTCGAACACCACGTCCACCGCGCGCTCCATGTGGCCGCCCTTGACGATCACCGCGCGGGCTCCCATCTCCACCAGCTTGCGCGCAGCCGCTTCCATTGCGGCTACATCCTTAATCTCGATTCCGGTCAGTGCTTCCGCTTCCGCCACATTGGGGGTGATCACGTTTGACCGCTTCAACAGTTCCGTGACGATATATTTCACTCCGCCGGCGTCCAGCAATTCAGTTCCACTCGATGATTTGATCACCGGATCGTGCACCACGTGCGCGAATTTGTGCGCGTCCAGAAATTCGCCGACAGCCACCGCATTGCCGCGGTTCCCCAGCATGCCGATTTTTACTGCGCCGATTTCGCAATCCTTGGCGAGGACTTCCAGTTGTTCGCGCAACTCCGCGCTCGGCGTATTATGTACCGCTTCCACTGCCTGCGTGTTCTGCACTGTCAGAGAAGTGATCGCGGCCACGCCGTAGCAGCCGTAAGCCGCGAATGTCTTTAGATCCGCCGCGACTCCAGCGCCGCAGCTCGGGTCAAATCCGCCAATAGCCAGCAAAATCGGCGGCGCAATAGGTCCGTTCGTGCCCATCTCTTGGCGACTTCCTCGCTCACGACGAAAATTGCCGGTCACGCGGAAATCACGGACCGGCAATTCCGAATCTACGCGCGGAAATTTCGCAGCGCAAGAAGTATTTGCGGGATGGACAATGTTCTACAGCTCTTCGTGTATCGTCAGGCGAGTGGAGCGGATTGACCGCAAAACACTCACGGGAACAAGCCGCGCACCAACGTGGCTTCGGCGACACGGCCGACGGCCAAAATCATGGCGCCGGCGCGCGGCGGAACGTGGTGCTTGCGCATGGCGTCCACCATTTCGTGGAAGGCGCGCACCATGATTTTCTGCAGGCGTAGATTTACTTCGTCGGAATCCCACAGCAGCCCTTCCTGGTTCTGCACCCACTCGAAGTAGCTGACTGTCACGCCGCCGGCATTGGCCAGAATGTCCGGCAAAACGGTGATGCCGCGCCGCGCCAAAATTTCATCGGCGTGCGGAGTCGTTGGCCCGTTTGCGGCTTCCGCCACGATGCGCGCCTTCACCGCTTCTGCGTTGTTCAGGGTAATCACGTTTTCCAGCGCCGCTGGAATCAGGATGTCGCACTTCATGGTGACCAGATCGTCGTTCGACATGCGCGAAGCTCCCGGCATGCCGACAACGGTACCGGACCGTTCCTTGTAACGCAGCGCCTTGATCGGATCGATGCCGCGTGGATTGGTTACGCCGCCGCGCGTATCGCTCAGCGCCACAATCTTCGCTTTTTTCTCAAATAGCAGCCGCGCCGCGGTGGCGCCGGCGTTGCCGAATCCCAAAATCGCCACCGTTGCGCCGCGCAGCGGAATCTTTTTCAGCTTGCACGCTTCTTCGACAACGTAAACCAGTCCGCGCGCCGTCGCTTCCGCTCGCCCGAGTGACCCGCCGATCGAAATCGGCTTGCCCGTCACGACCCCCGGCACCGTGTGGCCCACCATCATGGAATAGGTGTCCATGATCCAGGCCATGGTTTGCGCGTCGGTGTATACGTCTGGTGCCGGAATATCTTGGTCCGGTCCGATCACCGGCAGAATTTCGCTGGCGTACCGCCGCGTCATCCGCTCCAATTCCGCTTTCGACATCCTTTTCGGATCGCAGATGATGCCGCCCTTCGCGCCGCCGAACGGCACATTCACGACGGCCGTCTTCCACGTCATCCAGGCCGCCAGCGCTTTCACTTCATCCAAGGTGACGTTGGGGTGAAATCGGATGCCGCCTTTGCCCGGACCGCGCGAAACGTTGTGCTGTACGCGAAAGCCGGTCATCACGCGCAGCTGCCCGTTATCCATTTTGGTCGGAAGCGAAACCTCCAGCACGCGCTTCGGCGTGCGCAGCACTTGCCGCAGCCCAGCGTCCAGCTTCAAGAATTCCGCCGCCATGTCGAACTGAATCTGCGCGATGCGAAAGGGGTTCAGATCTTCGCGAGGAGCAATCCTCGGAACAAGCGGTGGGGCTGCTGGCTTTACGACCGTGGCCATCGGCGTCGGTCCTTTCTCTGCTGGTGGTCTGAACGCTTCGATCTGATGCTGCAATTGCGCTTGCTGTTCTTCTCGTTCGGGCCCAACCACAAAAACCAAAGCTCCAGGCGCCCGCGGTCGCTCTATCCTATGCGCTGGCCGCGCGACGCACCATGCCGCTCTCATACTTCGCGCGGCACTCTGGCGAACAGAAATGCACCACTTCTCCGTTTGCCTCGAGCGGCAGAGCCAGCTCTTCCGCCATGTGCAATCCGCACACCGGATCTTTCACCAGCCGCTTGCTTGCGCCGAGTGTTTCCGGCTGAGCGTTATTCGGTGCCGTCCGTCGTCGGTTGGCACCGCCGATAGCCCGGCCCAATAACCTCACCGCCCAGGAAACCAGCAAAACCCAAAACAGAAACCGCAGGATACGTCCCAGAAAATCCATGACCTTAGAGGCGATTGAACGGCGCCTTCCCCTTTGCTCACACTACCAGAGGCCCAGATTGGACCTCCTATATATAAGTAAGACTCGGTGTGCCGAGTGTATGCAAGGGGAAAAGCACCCGTCAAACGAAATTGTGTAGTTTCAATAGCTTGCGGGGCGGATGAAGCACAGGGAATCCCTTTCCTAGGGCCACGAAATCCACTGCTAAGTAGTTTGTTATCTGTAATTTATAGAAAATCGACCCTGCGGTCTGGGCAGGCCCTCGTCGGTCATCAGGCAACTGAGGGAATGCGGTCAATTCCCATGTAAGGTCGCAGCGCCTCCGGTACCAAGATCGAGCCGTCGGCCTGCTGGTAGTTTTCCACCACCGCGATCCAAGTCCGACCCACGGCCAGCCCGGAGCCGTTCAGGGTATGAACGAACTCGCTCTTGCCCCCGGCTTTGGGCTTGAAGCGAATGCCGGCGCGTCGCGCCTGGAACGCTTCGCAGTTGGAGCAGGAGGAAATCTCGCGAAACTCGTTGCTCGACGGCAGCCATACTTCGATGTCATAAGTCTTGGCCGAGGCAAAACCCATATCGCCGGAGCAGAGCAGCATGGTGCGGTAATGCAAGCCGAGTTTTTGCAGGATGGTTTCGGCGTTGGCGACCAGTTTTTCGTGCTCTTCGTAACTTTTTTCCGGATGCGCGAACTTGAACAGCTCCACTTTCTGAAATTGGTGCTGCCGCAAAATGCCGCGTGTATCCTTACCCGCCGCGCCGGCTTCGGAGCGGAAGCACGCTGTCCACGCAGTCACGTTGACGGGCAGCTTGTCTTCGGGCAGCGTTTCGTCGCGATGCAGATTGTGCAGTTCGACTTCACTGGTCGGCGTCAGCCAAAAATCGCTATTCTCGATTTTGAAAAGGTCCGTGGCAAATTTTGGCAACTGCCCCGCGCCCATGAGCGACGCAGTGTTCACGAGAAACGGCGGCAGGATTTCCGTGTAACCATGTTCAAGCGTGTGGACATCGAGAAAGAAATTTGCCAGCGCTCGCTCGAGCCGCGCTCCCCAGCCTTTATAGACGGCAAACCGTGCTCCGGTCAGTTTTGTGGCGGCGGCCAGGTCCAGAATGCCCGCGCGCTCGCCCACTTCCCAATGCGGCTGGGGCTGGAAACCAAACTTAGGTGCGCTGCCCCAGCGCCGAACTTCCACGTTATCGTCCGCACCGGTCCCCGTGGGCACCGAACTGTGCGGCAGATTCGGAACTACCAGCATCAAATCGCGCTGTTTCGTTTCCAGTTCGCCGATTTTTTCATCCGTTTGTTTGATCAGCTCGGAAACCTGCTTCATCTCCGCGATCAACCTATCGGCATTCTGCTGGTCTTTTTTCAGGCGGGCGATTTCGTCGCTGGCCTTGTTACGCTGCGCCTTGCGGTGTTCATTTGCGGTGATTTGTTCGCGGCGTTCCTTGTCAATGGCGCGAAAAGCGTCCAGATCCAGCTTGGTGTTACGGCGTTTCGCCATTTCCGCGAAGACATCCAGGTGGTCCCGAAAATAGCTGAGGTCGTGCATGATAGCGGCGTTCTGCTCCGTTTTTCTGGGTGGTCTTGCCGTGATAGGCAGACCAGCAGAATAGCGCATTCTCGCCACTCGGAAAATCTTTCGCGTCCAAGCTGCGGACACTCCTGTCTCGACCGCGGCAGTTCGGCTTTAGAATCGTTCCAAGGGAAAGTCGCCGCGTGCGAGTTCGTATGAGGCTGAAAAAGTTGCCACAAAAGAAGCAAAACAGAACACCTGTCGAACGTGCCATACTCCGTCCGATTGGCGTGATTCGTTCAACAATCAAGACACGCCAGGAAGCGCCGAAACAGGGTCACGAAGGCGCTCCCGATGCTTGGCTCGAATTTCACTCTTTTGCGCTGGACGCCCTGCATGGCCTTGTGCCCGGCGACGAATTGCTGATCTTGACCTGGCTGCATCAGGCAAACCGCAAAGTCCTAAGGGTGCATCCGCGCTCCGACCCCAATCGTCGACTCACCGGTGTCTTTGCTACGCGCTCGCCCGACCGCCCCAACCCCATCGGTCTCCATCAGGTTACGGTCCGCAAAGTCGAAAGAAATCGCTTGCGCATCGGTCCGATCGAAGCCATTGACGGCACTCCGGTAGTAGATATCAAGCCTGCCCTCCGGTGCGCTCCGAAATTCCCACGCTGACGGCAGTTGAGTCTGGCCGGCCCGAACTACCGCCTCTTTGCGATACTCCATAGGCAAACGTATTCCAGCTCTCGCCACGGTCGTCACTAGTCGGGCCGCGTCCCGTGTCGAGCGGTGTAAGGCGAAACCTTAGGCGCGGGGAATGGCCGGCAGGTATTTCTCTTCCAAAATCCACCGGTGATGCAGCTCATGTCCGGCAATGATGTAGGCTAGCGCGCGCACGGTTACTTCGTTGTTGCTGGCCACGCCGCGCCGCTGCCAGGCCGCGTCATCCAGTCCGTTGAGCAAGCTGGTCGTTGCGCCGCGCACTTCCTCGTACTCCGCCGCCAAGTCTCCTAGCGTGCGCTCAGCAAATCCGCCGTTCTTCACGTATCCGTCCTGCTCGAATCCAGGCAACGGCGTTTGGTCGCCCCGCGCAAATCGCAGAGCGCGATACGCAAAAATGCGTTCCGCATCTACAATGTGCCCGATCACTTCCTTTACCGTCCATTTGTCGGGAGCGTAGCGGAAATTTCCCTCTCGTTCACTGCGCGCGCCAAGCAACTGCGACATTACCAGCCGCTGCCCTTCAAGGGTGCCCAGAATATCCGTGCCGGGAATCAGGGCCACGTATTTTTCATAATACTCCGCATACTCGTCGGACTTTGGCCGGCCCGGCACGACCATTCTCTCTGTCCTGGCTACCATGCGCGCCATTATAGCGCCACTTACTCCCCCCGCCTACCAGCTCCACGCGCGTTTCGGCGGGTGCCGTTTTTTCCTCCATGGCCATACAGGATTTCTCTGATGCTTAGTTATAGTAGATACTACTATATATATGATACACCGATAGATGGAAAATTCTGTCTCAAAATTCCTTGGCTCGTGGTAAAACTCTGTGGGGTTGTCCAGCCTTCCTCGATCGCAAATCCTTTCGTTCGGAAAAAACTGAGCCATGACCACGAGTAAAGCCCTGGTATTCGGGTGTCTTGTTGTGTCCCTCTTTGCCTTCTCTGGCTGCTCTTCTTCTTCCTACTCTTCCAACCAACCGGTCGCGGTAGCGATAACACCGCAAGCCGCCTATGTAGGCAGCGCGCAGACCGTGCAGCTCTCT